>Ga0163110_10000045_pt1 | contig 60721 bp, 39 predicted proteins | sample CRUFie1St17metaG_FD_108703 | JGI IMG/M metagenome (GOLD analysis project Ga0163110, IMG submission 108703) | Marine microbial communities from the Costa Rica Dome - CRUD Field 142mm St17 metaG | ecosystem: Environmental > Aquatic > Marine > Oceanic > Photic zone | place: Costa Rica: the Eastern...
AGATTTAGTTATTGCCAATTCATAAACTGGCACACGTAGATGACCGTGGCGTCAAAATCGTGTATAATTAACTCATACGCAACAAATCACATGGCAATCCCTTTTCAACCAACTGAAATCACTTCACTAACAGAAGCACTTGATGCTCTCACAATCTACACAATCAGAGAAGTGAATCGTTATATCAAAGACGACTATCGCACATACTCAGGTAAAACACTACAACACCAAAAGAATTCTCTCAATACTGCTGACTTCACTAAGTTGTTTCAGTATATTGTCAACGATGTTATTGAAACAGGTATTGAAGTGTTAGGTCTTAAAAACTCTAGACGTGAGGAAGTTGCAGGTTATGATTATATTATTTTAGACACACCTGTTGAGTTTAAGTTAATGGGTGGTGAGTCTAAATCATCATTTGCAACAGGTAATAAGACATCACACTTTGGTGGTGCTAAGACTAACATTGTATGGACTATTAAATACACATTCAATGACAATCAGATTGATAACTTTGGGATGGTTGTTATTGATACTGACCTCGTAGATTCTAATGTATGGAAGTCATCTAACGGACGTAAAGATTCATTCTCTACACTTGAATTGCTTAAAGGTGAGGACCATTGCATTCTATCTCAGTATGGTATTGTAAAGGAAGCAACAAAGAAACTTCACTTCTTGCCACTACCTACCGAAACATTAATCTGTGCTTGACTTTATCGAGGTCACGTGGTATTATACTATCGTGACCTTTTTTAGTGCTCATTTATGCTAGAGATTAACACCACACATCTAATGAATTGCGTCGATGGTATGAATGCCATGGATGCATGTAGTGTTGATTTATGTGTAACGTCACCACCATATGATGACTTAAGGACATATAACGACAGCAGTAAATGGGATTTCGATGTATTCAAAACAGTTGCTAAAGCACTCACACGTGTATTAAAAGACGGTGGTGTTATTATGTGGAATGTTGGGGATGCTACTATTAAAGGTGGTGAATCAGGCAGCAGTTTCCGACAGGCATTATATTTTATGGATGAATGTGGTTTAAGACTACATGACACCATGATATATGAAAAGACTGGTATATCATTCGCAAGTGGTCCACATAGTGTAAGATACTCTCAAGCATTTGAGTATTGTTTCATACTGTCTAAAGGTAAACCTAAGACAGTAAATATAATTATGGATAAAAAGAATAAGTGGGCAGGTATATCATCATGGGGTAATGCTAAGTCACGTAAGAAGGATGGCACTCTAGAAGATGCAGGTAAAAAGAGTAAAGCAACACGTGAATATGGTGCACGGACTAACATCTGGAGAATTGTAAATAGTGGTGGTTTTGGTCAATCATCCAAGACAAGTTACAAACACCCTGCAACAATGCCCGAAGAATTGGCACGTGGTCATGTTATTACATGGTCTAATCCTGATGATTTAATTATTGACCCATTCATGGGTAGTGGCACAACTGCTCAAGTATGCCTAGAAGAGAAACGTAACTTTATTGGTTTTGAGATTGATGACACATATCATAAAATGTGTATTGATAGGATTAAACCTTACCAAGACAATCTATTAACCAGACTATGCTAAGGAATAAAGCAACAGTATCACCTAAGAGTGATAAAGCAAAGCATTTGTATGCTACATACTTAAACAGTAAAGCACTTGTTTACATCGAGCATAAGACATCTAGACGATGGTTTTTTAGTGCAATTGACAACCCAGATTATTGGTTTTGGGTAGATGTGCCCGAAGATGCCAATTGGAATTATCAGGAGATTACTACATGAATTATGAAATCAATGAAATGGATGTGGAAGCAACATCTAAATCACCTATTCTTGCCAAATATGAAACTACTCAACGACTAAAAGAAGTCATGGGTGGATTAATTGATGAGTATCTTGTAGAGGATGGTGTTACTGCAGGTGAATTTATTAAGGCAATGAGAGAATCATTGCAATCAGCATCTAATTATCATAAGATGAGACAGAATCAAATTGATGACACACTTAGGTTAATCGATGCTTAATAATATTATTATCTTCAGTCTTATATCATTTCTTATTATGATACAAGTATTTCACAAAGTGAAGAGAATTATCAATGAATGAAGCAGACAAAGCAGAAGCAGCAGCATCAAAAATGCTAGAAAAGTTACATCAATATAATGCACAGATATTAGGTGATGACTTGAATGATAGTATTATTGAAAGAGTTAATGCAGCGAAAGATTTACGTGATGAGTTAACTAAAGCAAGAAAACTACAACAACTTGCTAAACGTAAAATGATTGATGACTATGAAGCATCCCAAGGGCAAGATTAGTGTTATTGATGACTATTTCCCAACGTGGTTAGTCAATCAAGTATCAATAGAATTGGAATGTATGCCTGTCAGGTATACTAACTCACCATATGCTAATTTTGATAAAGCAAGATTCTTTGGTGCAATGTTAATGGAGCATGACCAATTTAAGGATATTCCACCATGGTGGTTTATTGAATACTTTAATCAATGCATGTATAATGATATTGCTAAACAATGGACTATAGGACATTGTTATAGAGTATTATTAAATGGACAGTTACCAACACAATCAGGATGCTTTCATAGTGATGCAGATTCAGATAACTATCTCACAGTAATTTACATGGGATGTGGTAATAGTGGTGACACAGTATTTGAGAATGGTCAAAGAATTGAATTCAAATTAGGTAGAATAATATTATTCAACTCTAGTGATATTCATAGAGGTGATGCACCTAACGATGGATATAGAGTCAGTTTAGGTGCAGTTTATCCATCTGTGCCACTTGACGAACTGGACTAGCATCACACCATTATGCTCTAGCGTGTGGTTATAATGAGGATACGAAACAGTTAGAGGTCTCTCTAGTCTGACATTGAAGCAGACACATGACGAGAGATTAAAATTACATTACCTCTAATGTTTCGTCCACTATTTCAACACCAAACACCATTATGTCATTCCGTCTCACTAAAACCGAAGTTGTAAGTATATTCAGACAAGCATGGAGAGAGGAGACTAAGGGCACACAATGGTGGGGTGATACTATCGCAAAACGCGAAGCATTTAACGATTATGTTGACAGTCTAAACAAAGAAGGTAGAGTAAGTAACTACCAAGCAAACAACTGGAGCAACCCTTTTTAGGGACAGTTGACAAGGTGGCACACAATGCCACCCACTGCTCTCATAATCGTGTATTATTAAAGAGTGGAGGCAAGAGTGAGCGACCCCAGAGGAAAATGCTCTTTAATTTGAATCTCTCCACACCCTATTCTTCATTTTTCATTCAAATGCAACTCAAAGCAAAGTCTGGTAACATGGTTGTTGATTTCTATCCAGTCAAGTTTGCAGACAATTCAATTCATTCACGTTTGATGCTTAAAGTTGTCACATTTATGAATTCAACACAATCACGCTCTTATATCAATAAAAAAGATATGCAGAGTGAGATTGATTCTCGTGTATTTGGTTATGAGTATGAAGTTACAAACTTCAATACTGATGCACAACTATTCAACAGTAGTTTAGCAGCATGTTGCTAACTTCTCTTTTATTTCTTTTTTTATTATGTCTCAACTTGATTTCCTAACTGATGTATACGAGAATTGGATTAAAGGTAATGGTTTACCTTTAGTTTCAGCAGATGATTTACTCTATCAATCAACAGGCAATGAATTATCACTACGTCAAAGAGTCTGGTTATCGTCCTTTATTGAAACATGGGACACAATCCAAGAGCATGGTTAAAACAGATTTACTCTTAAGGATATATCAAGCGGTTAAGGTTAAACCTAAACCAGAGATACGTCCACCACGCACATACTACAATGCTACAACATACGGATGACTTATAGTGAATTATTAGTTAGGTTATTGCAACTTAATGCAGAGCAATTACGTCATGATGTTACCATTCATGACATTGCTAATGATAAACAAATCAAGTTACATGACTTCATATATAATGACGATGTTAAACCATTGCTTACATACTGATGTCAGAAACTAAGGACAACAAAGAAGAGAATGATGTGACGGTTGACAAACCGACCACTAAACCGCACAAAGCGAAGAAAGATCTGTATGATGAAATAGTAGAGTTTTACAAACAAAATCCATTCGACCGATGACCAATTTATCACAAATCCCATCAATCCTCTCATTCGATGCATGTGCAGGATTAAGAGAATTTCATGACAATGGATTCTCATTCTCAGAATGTGTTGATTGGGTTTGTGATGTTTATGACCTAAATTGCACCGACCAACTTATCGATGAAGTTTGGACCGTATGCGAAGAGAATGCATGAATAAAGAATATATCTCTATTGAAGAGCAATTCATCGCTGACGTATTAAACAGTATACTCAGCGATTTATCACCAATAGAAGAAGAATTTCTTCTTGAATCAATCAATCAAAACTTAAACACATGAGAATCATTTTAGTTGCAACTGTGCTATTAATTGGCACACATATTGGCATCAATGCTATTAACAATGTTTCAGACATTCAAGATGCTAAGATGCAACAATTATGTGAGATTGATTCTAGTTATTGTTAATAAGGGCAGACAGTTGAATAAGTGTCACAAGGGTGCTTTACGGCACCCTTTTTTGGTGTATTATATTAATAACGACAGAAAACGACCTTTGCCCATCACACTCAGACCACACCAACAGAGAGCACTCGACGCAATGAAAGCAGCGACTCATGGTCAGGTCATTGTGCCTACTGGTGGAGGTAAAACATTCATTATGATTCAAGATTGCATCCGTTTGCTTAAAACTGGTGCTAAAACTATTGTTGTTGTTGCACCTCGTATTCTTCTTGCTAATCAACTATCAGAAGAATTTCAAGAGCAAATTTCAACAACATGGACACATATCTGTCATGCACATAGTGGTGAAACTCATCACTTCAGTAGCACCAAACCTGACCAGATTGCTCTATTCAACAACACAGCAAGAGCAGCAGCAGAAAGTTGCATCATCTTCACAACTTATCACTCATTACATAAAGTTGTAGATAGTGGCATTCCTATTGATTGCATCTATTTTGATGAAGCACATAATGGTTGCACTCGTAACTTTTTTACAGCAGTTGCAGCAATGAGTATCATTGCAGATAGGAAGTATTTCTTTACTGCTACACCTCGTATCAGCAATAAGCATGATAGAGGTATGAATAACATCGCAGTATTTGGTCCTAGACTTGAATCAGTCCCTGCACCTGAGTTAATCAACAATGGTAGCATTATTCCCCCTACTATTGTGCCATTCAAAACTAATGACACAGTAGACAAGAAAAATCCACATCTTGTGCACTCTAACACAGTCCAAGATATCATCGACTCACTTGATGAAAGTGATGCCGCTAAGGTGCTTGTAGCAGTCCCATCATCGCGTGTGCTAGGTAACATCCTAGGACATACAGATTTACTGCAACAACTCTCAGAGCGTGGATACAACGTGTTACACGTCACATCTAAATTCGGTGCCTATGTCAACAAAACAAAAGTTAATCGTGAAAAATTCTTTGAAACTCTCACTACGTGGGGTAAAGACGATAGCAAAAAATTCATCGTCTTTCACTATTCGATTCTTTCGGAAGGTATCAACGTGCCTGGTCTCACTCACACAATTTTGTTGCGAAACCTTAACATCGTCGAAATGGCACAAACTATCGGAAGGGTTATCAGACTTGATAAACGCGACTCCGAAGCAATTGCGAGCGGTAGCATTACTGCTGGCACTCTTAATTTGTATCACAAACCCACTGGTTACGTTACTGTGCCTATTCATTCAAATCATGGTGCCGCAATTGCTAAAAGACTGCAAAGAGTAGTTGATGAAATCTTTATTAAAGGTATACCCGCGACCGCGTTAGTTGCCTAGTTTCCGTGTGACAGTCCACAAACTGTCACCAATCCGCACACGTGGCGCGGAAAACCATTATAATAAGAGTATCAAACAAACACACCTCAGAAACATGCGTAAAATCGAGTCACAAATGAATCAAGCAATCCGCAACAATGCAGATTTCAAATCATCAAACACTCGCGTAGTTTATTCACCTATCCGCAACACTTCTGAAGTTTATCTTCACAACAATCTCATCGCAATTCAATCACCCGAAGGTCTTCAGATTTTCGATGGTGGTTGGCAGTCTAACACCACTAAATCACGTTTGAATGCACTCATCAATGAGTTTGCAAATGCATTTACCGATGGTGTTTTTCAAAAGAATTTCACATGGTATGTGAGAGATAACGGTCAGGTTAAAGAGTTTGATAACGGTTACATTTTCGCTTAATTATGTCAGTTTTACATCATGAAAGCATACTTGAATCACTCTATGATGAAGTATGCGAAGAATATCCAAATCTAGACACCGATGCTCTAGAAGCAATTACTAAACAACGATTCGAGGATTTACTACAATGACAAACAACAAACCACGCAAACAACCTGATGCCGATGGTGTAATTCGTTATACTGTTAGAGGTGACTTGATTCCAGAGGACTTTTATGATATGATAATGGGTATAGATAACGATAGCACCCCATTCCCAATGTGTAATTATGACCAATCTAAGTGATAATCTAGAGGACAAAATTCAATCCGAAACTTATGGATTTTTCCCCACACCTATCACACGGTATAAACTACAAGAGCATGAATCAATCAAAAAAGACATCCTTACATGGATGAAAGATGAAAAGATTCTAGACTCACATGGACGCGAAGCGATTAGTCACAATGTTAATCAAATCGGTCCAACTAACAAATTGTTGCATGACTGTCCACACATTGAAGATGCACTCAACGCAGCAATTAATAAGCATAATAAACACTCACTCAACTACAAACCCAATTTAATCATCAATGAAAGTTACGTCGAATTACATGGTCAAGGTGCAATCTATGCTCCTCATGAGCATTCTAATTGCGTCTACAGTCTCACCTACTTGATTAACTACAACCCAGACCAACACGCATTTATTAAATGGCGTAAGAATGTAGCATCAAATCATTATCCCATCTTGCAAATTGAAACATTAGATGCAACAGCATTCAATCTTACTGAAGCAACTTTCAACATGACTGAAGGCGATGTTATCATCTATCCATCTAATTTGACTCATGGATATGACTCAAACCCGATGCCTGAGCGTATCACCTTAACTGCAAACATCACCATTAATTGACATGAATCTCCCACAACAGTATGCACAACTTATGAATGCTTATGACGAGGGCATTCTTCCACCTGACTCACAAATTGAATTAGCACAGTTTCTAATTGATACAGGACTAAATGAAACTTTATTCCAATATCAGAGACTATGCGATTATTTTATTGCAGAAGGTATGTGTTACGATGTTGTATGTGACACAGAATAAAGTGGCACAATGTGACTACCGTCGCGTCATTTTTCCACTATAATAATAGTATAGACAACAAAGAAACATGACTCAAACAATCTCAAATCCAACAGTTGAAGCATTCGTCCCTGCATGGGTAGAAAAGTATTGCATGGCATTAACTGAAAATTACAAGCAGTATCACATCCGCTCAATGCAAACAATGGCAGCAAGAGAAGGGTCATCAAGATATGCAAATGAGCAACTTGAAGCAATCAAAAATGGATCTGCTAAGTTGATGAAATTCAGAGCAAACGAAGGTAAGAAGTATTACAAGATTATTCAACAGGAAGCACGTAACGAGCAAGGTGAATATAGAGACCAATCAGTAACAGCATTCATTGATAAAAAGACTGGTCAAATCTACAAACCTGCAGGATGGGCAAAACCTGCTAAGCATGTAAGATATGATATGAGAATCATCAATCAACGCGAATTCGTCCATAATCCTGTTAATGTAGATTGGTCAGGTGGGCATCTCTACATGAGATAAACCACTCTAATAAGTGGCACATAGTAACAACACCACTTCTCTTTTTTCCCTTATAATAGTATTAACAACAAAGAAACATCAATGACAAACTTCTCTGAATTCCTTGACTATTGTGAATCATTCTACATGGGACCTGATTCACTTTATCCTATTCTTGACATTACTCGCGAAGAGTTAGCACTTGCTACTCTTACATATCTTGATAAATGTGCTAGTGATGAAAACATTACATGGGGTGATGGTGATAGTCTAGACAGAGAAAGAGTAAGGGATATCTTATTTGACCTTAGACACATCCAACAGTTAAAGGCACTTGATGAAACAATCGCAGCAGCAGAGCAAGCACTAAGAGAAGAGGTGCTAGCATGAAATATAATTCAGTAAATGAAATTGGTGTTGGTGATGTTGTCATCATGACAGACAAAGATGGATACAAAACCGACCATTTAGTCCTATGTAATTACATCATCGGACAAACTGACAAAACTGGTTACACTCCCAACAAGAATAGGACCATACTAATAGACTCAGAGGGAAGGAAGACAGTAGTAAACGATTTCACCCAGATGGACCACGTAGCATGAGTTTTCCACAGTTTCCGCATAATCTGTGGAATAAATAAATGCATTAATAAATATACTTGCGAGAATTATATCAAGCAAGTTATAGTTACCTAAGAGCGTAGCACAACGAAGTTTTTTTGTCAACACATGTCCCAGTTTGCCCACAATCGCCCCCCACCTATTGACCACATCGCAGTAATCGACTATAATGACAGAGTAAACACAATCAGGAGACAATTGCGGTAATCACTAACAATGGGAAGGACCTACAAACGCAATGATTTGCACAACTCTCGTAGACCCAAATCTATTAGAGAGAAGCGACAGTTCCAACAACAAAATAACAAAGACTCACGTGATGAGTTTTCCACAGGCAACAACAATCAACGCATCAATTTCGACCCACTTGACTATGAATGAATTTGACTACAATCCCACACACGGTGATGTAATCAACGAGGACTGGATCGACAGTCTACTGAGTGAAGACGAGCAGGCATATAAAGAGAATTACGATGACACCATCCGCACCACTCTTAAATGACATCCCCCACTATGGCAACAACGTTAACAACCGCACCCCCAGTAAATGTAAAGATCTGGGAGCGTAATCGCAAATTCTTCTGGGCATACGATTATCCAGACTGTCCTAAGTATGGACCATTCAAATCACAGCAGCAAGCACTAACTGACGCAAGGCAGTATAGCAGTGATTAAATGACAGTCATGGGACAGTTATTTCTGTCCCTATGTGTATCCCGCCTTGGGCGGTATATTAAAAACGCTTACTACCCTAACCTACAAAAGTATCACAGCGACCTCGATATATTAATCGAATGAAACTACGGGTCCCCCTCACAGAGAAAAATTTTCCTGATATAAAAAACCCTCCTAGGGTTGAGACACCTCTGTGGGAGCAAATAAAATATATTGCAATAAGTCTCGCAGAAACCCTCAGGATTCTTCTTAAAAACATTTTCAGACATGCATCCTCGCGAAAGCAAACTACTCGCCCTCAGAGACCGTTACAGTGACCTCCTAGGGCATAAATGGACAGGTAATAGACTCTTTGGTTGTTACGAGATAATCCGCAAATATTATCGCAAAGAATTAAATAGAGAGTTGATTGATTTCAACGCTCGTAAAGTGTATGCTTTCACAGATGATGCGATTGCAGAAGAAGAGGGTTACTGGGTATACAAGAAGGATTGGGGAGGCGAGGTAGACTTCTCAGAGATGTTAGAGAATGACATCCTGTTGTTTAGACTATACACCACACCGTTGGGAGGAGGTTACTCAGCACCGACTGGAAGAGCACCTAATCATGGTGGGGTTTATCTTGGTGATGGATATATGCTTCATCATCCTTATGGTGGATTGTCTGATGTAGAGGACTTATATGAGGATGGAGTCAAGATATATCAGGCAGCGTGTGTAGGTGCAATTCGTGGGAATACTACATAAGGTGTAAAAGGACATTAAAGGTATGAAGAGATACATCCTTGAAGTAGAAGAAGACGAGCATACTGGCGATAGTTTCGTTACACTACCTGAGGAATTACTAGCAGAGACTGGGTGGCAACCTGGTGATGTGTTAGAATACACTGAGGAGACCGATGGGTCTATAATTCTAACTAAAATTATTGAGGAGTGAAAAAAATCGCGAATGCAAGAAAAAAACGGCGTCCCTGAATTTAAGAGTGAATCAGAAATGGTTGCTTGGTCTCTCCAGCAACTCAGTGAAGGGTTAAAGAATCTAGCGCAGCGTATTACTAACCTAGAGGTAGCGTTAGGTAAGATGCCTAAACCAGGTGCCGATATGATGAAGTATAAACCACAAGGTGAAGAGGAATATCTAAACCTCGTCCAATTGTTTGACGATCTGTATTCGCGACTAAATAAACTTGAGAAGTTAAAATAATGTAATGGCGGTCAAGATACTGGAGACTGGGAGAAGTTTTCCTAACCCCATTAGTGGTGCTGCTTATGACAAACCGTTTAAGCGTCCTGCTAGTGGTAAGTATCGTACACACTCTAAGTATCCTGATCCTGGCACAGGGACTGACTATATCATTACGTTCGATGGTAATGGACCAGGTAGTAGACCACTAGGCACTGACATTGTACATTACCTTGGTAGAGAGCGTACAAGTAACTGTGGTAATACATGTGATAAGGTAAGGACACCAATATACAGATTCTTTAGAGGGGCAAAGAATGACCACTCTTATAGTAATGAACCTGAGTTACAGAAAGAAGACACAGGTGCAGAGAATGAGAGATGGGAAGATGTAATTAAAGGATACAACAAGGAGCCACGTAAAGGTGTGCCTGTATTCTATGTGATGGACAGAAGTGTAAGTGGGTCATCACCACTGAAAAAATTCTATTCTTATTGGCCCGATAATACACAGTTGACTGCAGGTGGTAACCCCACTGGTAATAACAGCACTGTAGGAAGCGGAAGAAACAAATACAAGTATATTAAGACGTTAGGTTATATTTTTACATCATCAGGTGCTGCTGCAGCATATCAAGAAACTGATGACCCTATCATGCCTCTGTATCACTTTAGAAGGAGGACAGGTAATGAGGATTCAGGGTCTGAGGTAGATGACCTTTATACTATTGACCCATACAATGAAATCAATATCACTGGCGGTCCTATTGCCTCTAGGCACGACGGAGACGGCACGTGGGTGTATCAGGGTATTCTAGGATATGTTTTTACTAAACCTAGTCCACAGTCTCCTGTAGAAGAAATTATAGATGGTAGTGAGATTGGTCCTACTGGTCATTGTGTAGACAAGTCTGACTGGTATGCATATGATGATAACAATACTGGTAGTGGAAGGTATTCTGGTAATAGCACTTCCTTCAGTTACCGTAACTACAGGATGTTTAACCCTACCAGTTATGGTGATGTGAATGGTCCTGACCCTGCCACACCAGGTCTAGCTGGTTGGGGTAACGGCACGGACGGTGTAGAGATTACTAATAATGAAGCACACTTTGAATGGTTTTATGGATTGTCTGGTGCGACCAAAGCATCAGTGCCACGCTACCTAGGGTTTGAAGATTCATACGATACACAATTCATTTATTATTTGTATGATACTTCACTACCTTGGAATGGTCCTATCTTCTCTTGTCAGTATGTTTTGAATGATATACCGTGTTGTCCTAACGGTGAAGACGAGGAAGGTGAGCCTACTTGCACGCCAGGTCTTAGTTTTCACTCTCACTTCTATGAGATTAAGGACTCAGCATGGGAAACTACCGCTACACAGTTAAAAATTAACGATGGACAGGAGGATGCTAACGCATGTTTCTATGAAATTGACACTAGAGCAAAGAGAATCCTCTTCAGATACACTACTAATAACGGAAATAGTTTCTCTAGAGGACAAAAACTGAATGGTTGGGACATTCAAACCGTGTATTACTTCGGTGATGAGCTCAAGTGTGGCATGATTGAGCTGGTAGGTGACGGAAATGACTTCACTTCTAACCAATCTATCACTTCTGAGACGGGTGCAGGTGCTATTGTGCTTGCTGGAAGAGGTATTGCTAACAGAGCTGCCTTCTGTGGAGTGTATGAATTCCCTAAAAAGATTAGTTTTTACAAAGTAGAGATAGACCCACGCTCACTTATCCCACATAGGACTCTTGATGAGGCAGTTATCAGGGCAAAAATCAATAAGAAGGGTAAGGTTAAGAGTCTTAAGATTATTAATAGTGGCTCAGGATACAAAAATCCCATCATTAAGGTGATTAATCCGCGAGTGTTAGAGGATTTCTCTGCTACTGACACTACTAAGCACACTAAGAAGCACCAAATTAAGCAAAATCCTGACTGGGAGAAGGCAATTCCCGAGCCAGGACCCCGTGGGACTTTCATGAGACACGTGGAAAACAACTATGGTATGTTTGATGTGGTCCATAAAGGCAATAAAGCGAAGTCAAAAGACAAAGAGTTGCAGATTTATAAGGAAGCAACGGTAGAAATTACTAAATTGAGTGCTCAAGGTGGTATCGAAGCGGTAAGACTTATCGATGGAGGGGATGGATACAACCCTTCTGACGAGCCAAACGTGTTTGTTGCGGACCCTGAGTACTTTGAATTCACTTCTCCACCTATAGATAACGCAAATAATGTGTTTGGTAAGGTTACTGACGGCATTGGTAAGAAGGATTTGAATTTTGCAGACATGGGATCTGCTATGGCACAGGGATTTACGGGGACTGGTATTGAATCTCTGCAGGATACTGATGAAGGAAGTAACCAAAACTTCGTAGATTCCTCATTTGGTTTCATTAGTGACGGACTAAATGTAGATATTCCTGACTCTTACATCAGAATTGCGGAAGAAAGTAAGGAAGAAAGGACAAAACACTGCTTTAATCTACCTTCTGCGTGTATTAATATCGATGCAAAGGGCAATATTGAGGCAGCAATGCCTGGTGATGAGCAATTTGAGGAGATAGTTAAGTATTCTGAGGGTGCTTCCGTCTTTAATAAGGACGTTATGCCCCAAGTTTACGGTGCTGTGCAACAGGTTGACCAGTTTAACTCCAACATTTCACACGTTTACGGTGCATTTGGTAGAGAAAACTGCATTACTACGGGTCAACCTAAGTTGTATAACATCTCTAGGTGGTTTGATATGCCATGTCCTTACCTAGATGCGTCAGGTATTGGGGAAGATTTACCTAATGTCAAACCAAAAGCGCGAAAAGGTGAGAAGTTACTCAAGAATAATGATAAAGCATTCGGTTGGTTGCCCTTCAAATACTGTGCATCTGACCAACAAGAGGCATCTTTCCGTGTTTCCCTAGAAGTTAAGGGTAAAACCATTGGGACTAATGGTGATGAATTCATGAGATTCCTCAAAAAACACCCGAAACCAGAATTAGCACGTGCAAGAAAGGTCCCTGACCCTAGTGGAAGCGGTGATAATCGTGTTTGGGACTGTAATGACGGTAGTGTAAACGGTAGATGCTTCCGTGACCCTGGTAATAGCAACAATATTATCTTTATTCCTGTGGGTGGAGACGAAAATACCTATGACTACAACACAACTAGCGGTCTAACTGAGGTTGACCAGTTGAAATTGTGGATGGGAGACAATATAACTAACGCATCAGGTAGCTCACCGTCTTCTGGAAGCGGATATTGGCAATGGCAGACCACAATTCCTGGTCAAGGTAATGTAGGTGACGAGGATTACGTGCCTCCTTCCTCACAAACCAACACATCACCATCAATTTCATACTATTACGTTAGTGTTGACTGTCCTAGTAACGGAAATTACCCTAAACATGAGTGTTGGGATAGTTATGTTGGGGCAAATGGTCCGCTACAAGTGTATTGTGGATACGATTCCAACGGAAATGGTATTCAAGGGTCCCGTTGGTGGGAAATTACGTCCACTCCAACGTATGTTGTGGATAATGGAGACGGAACAACGTCAACAACAACGGGTACACCCGTAACAAACCCGTGGTGTAGTTCTTGTGCACCTTCATCTATAGGCGGATATACATTTTTTGGGTTTGGTGGACCACCTGCTCGCGCACTTACCTTTGTAAATGACTGTTCTATCGCAATTCAACCGCAAAGAATAGACAGTGGGTCGTTAAATATGCGTATGGGACCGTATGATGGCAAGATGACTGTTAGAAATTGGTTGACAGGCAGTACAATTGCTCTAAGTAGGGCGTTGGATAACACGGGTAACCCATTCTTCGACGAATGTAGTGAAGAATTGATTGTTGGTCGTCCTTATCAGGTCGGTAGAGTGGTTAACGAGGGCATTTAATGGCATTTGGTTTCCTAAAACCAGTAACATCACTAAGTGGACTACCCGATAGTGGTCATGGACTGTGTTTACCGTCCACGATTCACTCTGTACAGGCATGTGGCACACCACCTATACCATATCCAATCCTAATTAAGAATTTTACTTGCTGGTGGCCACCTACTCCTTTGATTCCCACCTTTGGTCTCACCTTAGACAGAGCAATGGTGCAGGTAAATAGGATACCTGTCATGGTATTGGGTGATACATTTACTTTCCATATCTCGACATGCACAAATACCGTGATTCATATATGCCCCTGTGGAAAGAGCATGTGTGCCATTCCAACAGCGGTCCCCTGCTCTAACCTAACAATAGAGGACAACGGCGGTGTAGGGCACACCAGGGTCTGTATGGCGACCTCTCTGACGGTCTTTGCATGTAAGCGTCCTATAGCACGTATCCTCGACCCTCTTGGAGTCGGGTTTCCTGGATTTTCGTTACCATGCTCGTCAGTGGTTGCACATGGGCACCCAACTGTGCTAGCATCCTAGAGTCGTTTAATCAAGACTAATGGCAGTTAAGGCAAAGGTGGGCATTTCTGGTGAGAGCTGGATGCCAGGAAAACCAAAGGTTACAAGTCAAGGGTCCAGCAAAAATACTAAATATAGTGCAACGTCAAGGAATGGTAAGAAGAAGCGTTATCGTGGACAAGGACGTTGACCCTACTAAATAACTATCGATAACTATCACGATTATGGCTATCCAACCAATACCAGACCAAAGCAAAGAATTTATCGAATCAGGGATGGTGTTAATAACCGACCCAAAAAGTGATAAATACCTCAATAGAGTCCGTAAGGACAGCGACAAATGCCGTACAAATTCAGATCGGAAAAATATGTAAGTCGTGGGTTTAGAGACCTAGCTATGTCCTTCAATGAGAATCCCTCTACGAAGGACTTTGGCGCTGTGAAAAATGAAAGAGCAATCTCACAATCTGTGAGGAATCTACTATTAACAATGTTTGGTGAGCGACCTTTTCAACCTGAGATAGGATCTCGGGTGAGGGCGCTTCTTTTTGAACCTTGGGATGTATTTGCCGCTGATGCTATTCGCACGGAAATCTTCAATACGATGGAGAGACTAGAACCTCGTATCGAAGTAGTAGACGTGACTGTAGAAGATGAGCCTGATGCGAATTCAGTTGCCATCAATATGGAATATATAATAGTTGGTCAAGAATTAGTCCAAACAATCGATTTCCTTTTAGAGAAGACGTAAAATGCCTGCCATTCCCTCACAATTAACGTCTCTAGACTTTTTTGAAATTAAAGAGTCTATCAGATCGTATTTGCGAACCCGAAAAGAGTTCTCTGACTACGACTTTGAAGGTAGTGCAGCCTCATACTTGATTGATATTCTTGCTTATAACACTTACTATACAGCATTCAACGCTAACATGGCGTTAAATGAGTCATTTCTTGAGACTGCAACTGTAAGAGACAACATTGTAAGGATTGCTAAGCAACTTAATTATACTCCTAGGTCAATTAAATCACCAAAGGCATGTCTAAACATCGATGTGCAGACTGATGTTGGATTGAATGGCACTACATTTCCAGAATTCGTTAATTTGAAGAAGGGCGATGTATTTGTTGCAGACAATAATCTCGATTCATACACATTTGCACTGTTAAATGATATTTTAAGACCTGTAGACAAAGGCACTGGTAAGGCATTGTTTGATGGTGTTATTGTATATCAAGGAAATCTATTAACTTTTAACTATACTGTAGACTATACCAAGAAACAAGAGTATATCATTCCTGCCGACAACGTTGATACCGAGTTGTTGACAGTTAGAATCTCTCCTAATGCTCAATCAGAGGAAACTGACACTTACAATCTTGCTGGTAACGTTACCTCACTAGATGCCAATTCTCGTATTTACTATTTGGAAGAGACTGATGACTTCAGATACAAGATTGTATTCGGTGATGGTGTTATTGGGCGTAAATTAATTGATGGTGAGTTTATCCAAATTGAATATGTCACTACATTCGGTGTTGAAGCGAATGGTGCTGACAATTTTTCGTTTATCGGCAATATTATTGATTCTGATGGTAGAGTATTACCACCATCCAACATTACAACGACAACTCGTGAGAAAGCGCAGCAAGGTGAAGTTGCTGAAACGCCTCTTCAGATAAAGTTTAGAGCACCACGCTCTTATGCAACACAAAACAGAGCAGTAACAGAAGCAGATTACGAACATATCGTTTCTGAAATCTATCCTCAGGCAGCATCGGTTACTGCATATGGTGGAGAGAAACTTACACCTCCGATTTACGGTAAAGTGTATGTTGCAGTTAGACCAAAAACAGGAAACAAGTTAAACGAGTCTACTAAAAAGAAAATTGAAAATGATTTGAAGAAGTATACGGTCGCTTCTATCCAACCAGAGGTAATTGACCCAACTTCCTTCTACATGATTCCAAAAACCTACGCATACTATAACGGTAACGACACAAATCTTACTAATTCACAACTTGGCACTAAGATTTTGCAGTCGATTGACGATTTTAACCGTGCTGGTCAAAGTAATCGTTTTAACAACCGTCTTGAGACCTCTAAATTTGGCTCAATGGTTGATAACTCTGATACATCTATCTCTGGTAGTGTTACTCAGATGTCTCTAGGACAAAACCTAGATAAATTTACTTTTGGAAACGTATTCACTCAATGTCTAGACTTCGGAAACCCAATTTACGACCCAGGCGCTTACTCAGGGACGCCAGATGGCAGTGGCGGCAGTGGAGACAATGGTGGCAGCGGAGACGGAAGCGGAGACGGCACAGGTGATGGTGGCGGCGATGGCGGTGGAGATGGAGATGGTAAGTGTAAACCAAACTTCTCTACAGTTAAGTCTGGCACATTCTATGCAACAGGATATACCGATGATTTGGTAAATCTACAAAACGCTGGTGGTGCATCAATCGCTAGCGATACAGTATTCTCCTCAGATGAGGAAAATGAAACATTAGTCCCAGTAAAAATGAGGGACGATGGTCAAGGCAATATCATGCTTGTCACTACTAAGGATGAAGTAGAAGTTATCCTAGATGCAAATGTGGGTAGTGTAGATTACTCCACAGGACAAGTCTGTATTGGACCTATTGCAATCGCACAAACTCCAAGCGGTGAGGAGCAATTGCCGATTAGCGTAATGCCTTATGGTGGCAGTATTGAGATTCCACCTGGCGTTGACCCAACACTCTTTAATCCAAAAGTGAATCCTATTGATTATACAATCAATAAAATCCCTGTCCCTAACTTTGACCCTAACAACTTTGGTGGTTATAACTTAGGTGATATAACAGGGATAAATATCATTGACTATCCGTCCGATGCCTTCGAGTATCCAGTAGACTCATCCTGTTTCTGAGATAAATGCCTAACAAGAATATCAACGTATCAGATAGAGTTGAATCTCAACTTCCTGAATTTGTCAGGTTGGAAGACCAACAACTCGTTAATTTCCTTTTTGAGTACTACAAATCTCAAGAAAAGACAGGTCGCCCCTATGATATCCTCAATAATTTACTTGAGTATCTTGACCTTGATAGTTACGACTCGGATACGTTATCTTCTAGCACAGAACTTCTAACAGACATCAGCATTACTGCTGATAAGATTGAGATTGAAAGTATTGATGGATTCGTTGAAACCAACGGGTCTATTATGATTGATAATGAGGTTATCTACTATGAGACTGTTACTCGTGGTCCTGATGCCATCATTACGCCAGGTGTATCATATCCTCAGTTTAATAAAAAGAAACAGCAACTAGAAAACCCTTTTACATCGTTTGATGGGAGTCGTGTCCTATTCCCCCTCAACTTCTTAGGCACTCCTGTTGCTCCTCCTTCTGCTGAGCACCTGATTGTTATTACTTACAATAACATGTTGATACCTGGCACCGATTATTCGGTTGCTGGTGATGACATCTTGTTTACTACTGCACCTAGAGAAAGAAGTGGTGCAGATGATTCAGAATTTACACAAGTTACCTATCTTATTGGGTATGCAGACCAGGCAATTCAGACAATGGATTCTATCCCTTACCAAGAGTGGGAAGGTGGTAAAGAATACCCTCTGAGAGTCGCACAGGCACCTTATACGCCAACATCTGAGAGTGGTCTGATTATCAATAAGAATGGTAAATTGCAGAAACCTTATATTGATTACACTGTATTCCAAGATACAGTTATTTTCAATAACCCTATTGGTGCTGCTGACCAAATCCATATTCGCTCTGTAGAGTATATCGCACCTCAATTTGGTAGTGGTGCTAGTGCTGTTGTTGCAGTTGATGACAATGGCGAAGTTTCAAGAATTATTCCTAAAACTGGTGGTAGTGGATATCGTCTAGACTTTAACCCTAAAGTTACTATTACTTCTACTGCTGGTAGAGGAGCAACTGTAAGGTCTCTCGTTGGTGGTATTAAAGACGTTATTCTAATTGATGGTGGTCAGGGTTATTCATCATACAACCCACCTATTCCTGTTATCTCTGCACCCAGTAATCAATCTGGCACCCCTGCAAAGATTAGTCTTACTGTTGATGACGTTCTTGGAGTTGTTGATAGCATCACCATTGATGATAGTGGTAGTGGATATGATTTTATCCCTTCTATTACCTTCAAGAATCCATCTGGAGCAACTATTGGACAACCTACCATTGATAGTGAGGGTAGAGTTAACATCAATAGTATTGAAGTGCTTACAATGGGTAGTGGATACTCTAATCCTCCCACAGTATACATTGATGCTGCACCTGAAGATGGTATCAATGCTCAAGCACAAGCAAGAATTAACCAAGACGGTCAGGTTTATGAAATCCTGATTACAAATAGAGGTAGAGGATATACAACTACACCTAGAGTTGCAATTATTGACCCTGTTGGTGCTCAAGTCCTTGATGTTACTGTAGCATCTGGGTCTGTTACTGAAATTGAGATGTTGACAGGTGGTAGTGGTTATACTGACGCACCTTCTGTTTACATTGTTGATGACAGGAAAGATGGTTTTGGTAACCCTATTGGTGGTACTGGTGCAGAAGCAGTTGCAACTATCTTTAACGGTGAAATCACCGATATTAACATCACCAACTTTGGTACTGGGTATTCTACAGAGTTTCCACCTAGAATCTTCATCGCTGAACCTAAATCAGCACGTGCATCATTAGATGTTGGTTTCGATGAGGTTACTGGATTCGACGTTATTGAGTCTGGCACAGGTTATAGTCCATCTGCATTCCTCGGATGCTCTAGGGGTGTATCTGGTCCTGTTGATTATGACAACTATCACAATGAAATCTATGCTGGTGAGTCTGCTCTTAGACAGAGCAACCATATGGCTGGGGCAGTTGTCAAAAACCTAGACTCTTTATTCATTAAAGAGGTATTCGACAAGTTTAGAAGACAATACCTCCCAACTATTGACATTGACTTCTCTAAAGTCAACCCAGTCCAAGTAATTAAGAATATTACTGACTTCTATATCTCAAAAGGTACAGAGTTAGCAACACAGTATCTGTTTAAGATTCTGTTTGGTCAAGAAGTCTCACTTTTCTATCCTAGAGACGAAATCATCAGCCCATCTGATGCTACTTGGGTTGTTGACACTGTTTTGCGTGCAGAATTGATTGAAGGTGATGCCAATAACCTAATTGACTCACAGGTTATCCAATTTGCAGACCCTGTTGACCAAAATATCAAAAGAGCACAAGCTCTGATTGAAAACGTCATTACTATTATTGAAGGTACTGACACAATTTACGAATTGGCAATCTCTGAAGAGACTCTTACAGGTGTTTTCAAGATTCCTTACAAAACTACGCTGGTTGAGCCACTTTCTACTGACGGTCAGATTATTACCGTTGACTCAACTATTGGATGGCCTGAAAGAAACGGCACAGTCCTTATTAATGATGAAGAGCAAGTACAATATAAGGAAAAATCACTAAACCAGTTTATTGAGTGCACAAGAAGTAAAAATGGTGTTGTAGAGGACTGGGATCCTGGCACTATTGTCCAATCTGACATTTTTGTATATACAAACCGTGGCACTGACCAAGAATGTAAGTTAAGAATCCTTGGTATTGCTGAAGCAGGCACTACTATACTTGATAACACTGGTAGTTACTACCTGAAAGGCGATAAACTGAAAGTTGCCAATCTTGGCTCGTCTGCTCTTGATGAAAGACTGTCAAGTTGGTTGTATAATGTTAAAAAACTTATTAAGGTCGATACTGTAACACCAGGAGGCGTAAATAATCAAACAGCAACCGTTGTTTGTGATAACCCACACGGTTTGCTGGTATCAGACCAAGTTACTGTTTATGGTGCAAACCCTGTTGTTTATAACGGCACATTTACAGTTACTTCACGTATTGATGAGTTTACCTTCTCTTATCAAATCAACGTCCCGACTGATATTATCCCTCAGGGTAATATCCTTCTGTCTGTTGACCTTAACAGAGGTAAATCAAATGTAACTTCCATTAATAAGGTTGTAAGTGAATTTACTACTAACATTCAAAACTCATTCTTTAATGACAGTTATGTATATGTTGCCGCTTCTGGTTTACCCAACTATAAGATTGGTCCTTTCACAGGGTCGGCGTTAATTCCAGGAAACCAGCGTAAACTGCTGAGATTCCCAAGAACAGTACAAACTATCTCTGAGCGTCAAGATATCGGTGCAAACAGTCCGATTGGTGCTTGGATTAATGGTGTTTCTATCTGGGCTTACAAGTCTGGTGATTTTGTCCAGTATGGTCCTCTTACTAAAATTGATGTTGATAACATCGGTGAGGGTTATGATGCTGGTGCTAAACCAAATCTAGAAATTACAGGCGGTGGCGGCTCAGGTGCTGCTGCTGAAGTTGTTGTTAATGGTAGTCTAACAGGTTTCACTGTTACTGCTCAAGGTAGTGGATATACTGACTCACCTCTAGTTTCTATCGTTGGTGGAGGTGGTAGTGGTGCAACTGCTCAGGCAGTTATCACTGGTGGTCGTGTTACTAGAATTCTGGTTGAGCAACCAGGCAGCGGTTACACTTCACAACCTAGCGTTTCTATTACTGGTGGCGGTGGACTAGGTGCAGAAGCAAATGCAGAAGTCCGTGGTACTATTGAAAGTGTTAATATTACTAATTTTGGTAGTGGATATACTTCACTTCCTAATGTAAGAGTTAATTCTGGTGAAGGTGCTCTTGCACAACCCATTGTTATCAATGGTCGTATCGTTTCTATCGCTATTATTAACTCTGGTAGTGGATACACTACAGCACCTAACATTATCATCAATGGAGATGGTTTTGGTGCTATTGCACAAGCAACAATTGGCACAATCGGTGAAGATAAAGGGCGTGTGCTTAGTGTTACTATCACTAATAAAGGTATTGGTTATACACAAGGTAATACAACTGTCAGATTGGAATCTGTCGGTCAGTTGGCAACCTTTACACCTGAAGTTTTCCAATGGAATAAAAACCTTCAGTATGACTTAGTAAACAAATATGACTTTGCGAAAGGTTATGTGTTTACTGGTTATAATAACCAGTTCGGAGGAGAATATGCTCACCTTTCCGACCCTAAAGAATTACGCTATGTGGTTGGTGACAACGTTTTCCTTAACCCTGTTACTCAGCAATTCCAAGAATTAGAAAGTAACTTCAAACACTCCCCAATCATCGGTTGGGCGTTTGACGGTAACCCAATTTACGGTCCTTATGGATATATTGACCCAACTGACCAAAATAGTGGTATCCGTCGTCTCAGAACTTCCTACAAACTTAAGGCGAACGTAGTATATGATCAAGCCACTAATCCTTTCCCTTCACGTATCGATGGCCCTCTTCTTTCTGACTACCCTGCTGGGTCATTCGTTGCTGACTATTTTTATGACTTCCAATCGGGTGACCTAGACAACTATAACGGGCGTTTTTGTAAGACACCCCAATACCCAGAGGGCACCTATGCTTATTTCATCACAATCGATGCATCAGATACTGGTATTCCAGAATTCCCCTACATTCTTGGACCCCAATTTAACTCTCTTCCTGATTCCTGGAACTTTGCTCAAACTGCTACGCAGGAAAACATTCCATCAGGAGTCGTTAGATACAGAGACCCTTATGTAAATGTTGACATTGATATTGACCGTCAACCTAACCAAGAGGCTGATGTCTTAACTACTGAAATTGAAGGTTATCCTATTATCTTTGAGATTCAGGATAGTAACAATGACGGTATTATTGATGCTAACGAGCAGCAAGAGTTGTTAGAGATGTCAGAAGAGGCAACTCTACAAATCTATGACTACTTCCCAAGAGTATCTGCTGAATCTAGAGTTGATATTGAAGTTGAAACAACCACTCAGTTTGAATCTGCCAAGATTGACGGATTTGTGATTGAGAATCCTGGTACTTCTTATCAGGTTGATGATACTGTATTCTTTGACGATGAAGGCACTGGTGGTTTTGGTGCATCTGCAATCATTGAGTCTGTTAAGGGTCAAAAGATTACAGGTTATACAAAAGAGATGATTGGCGACCGTCCTTACGGTGTCATCACTACTGAGATAGAGCATGAGTTGCGTCAACAAGACGAAGTTATTGTTAACTCTCGTCCTGTTATCGATAACACCAACAAACTCTTCAAAGTTAAGGTTGTTGCTGGTATTGAATCTATTGCTGTAACTCAAAGTGGTGTTGGTTACAATGCTGACATTCCTCCTACCTTTGAATTGATTACTCCTCAAGGTCAGGACGCACAATTAAGAATTAATCTACTGAATACTGGTAATGTTAACACTGTTGATATTATCAACTCTGGTAATGGATACGATGTAGATAATCCTCCACAGATTCGTATCTCTCACCCACAACAATACAAGAAGACTCGTTATTGGTTGACTGAGTATCTTGAAGCAACAGGTACTATTACTGTTAATGATATTAAGGTAACTGAAGAAAGACAAACTTATATCTGTGGTAAGATTACTGAAGCAGATGCTGATGAAGCAGGTTTCCTTGCCAAGTTTGATGACTTGGGTCAGTTAGTTTGGGAAAGGCATCTTATTCCTCTGAATGCTAATCAGAAACGAGCAGAGTTTCTTAAACTGTATATCAACAGTGCTCCAGAAAACGACCTCATTTATGTTGCAGGCCAAACAAAAAATCCTGACAACGATGTCTACAACCCAGACATCTGGTTAGGACTTTATGAGTCTGGATTCAATAATGCTAACGCTCCAGATGGTATTCTGAAGTGGCAGAAGAGTATTGCTGGTATCTCTGGTAGCACAAGAAGAGATTTCGTCACAACTATTACTCTTGACCAAGATGAGCGTATCTATCTTGGTGGTTATACCGACTCTAACTCTCCTGACCCCAATGATATGTGGGTTATCCAATGTGATATTGAAGGTAACCTTGTAGAGAAGAGAAAAATTGCATCTGCAGATGATTCAGAAGAATTGTATCAGATTGAGTGGATTTCTGATGACAGATTCTTCTTTGTTGGTATAAACCAGCAAAATGATGACCTAATCTTCGGTGTATTCTTCTATGATGGTGCAAACCTCGAAATTGACTACATTCGTCAAATTCCAACTATCGGTGGATATGTTAGAAACCCAAGATTCCTAATTGATGACTACAATGATGTAGTTTTGGTCTGGAATGTCTATAATAATGCCTCTGCTAAGTTTGATAAGATTCAAGTCAACAAATTTGCCATTTCAACTGCAAATACTTCATGGGAATGGGTTAAGTCCTTCTCTATTAGTGGAGATTTCAGAAATATCTACCATGCTGGTATTACTGTTGATAATTTTGGTAATTACACACTTGTTACTGATGTTGATGAGTCAGAAAATAACAGATATGCAATTGTTTCGTATATTAAGTATGACGGCACTATTATTCAAGAATCTAAGGTAGATGAAACTACATCTGTTGGATTTAGAGTCAAAAATCATGCTGTTGACAACTCTGGTGATTGCATTATGGCAATTGACCGTCAGATACCTGACCAGTTGGCATCTTTCAGATTTAATGATAGCAATAACCTCGCTATTGACGAAACTAAGCAAAATCTTGCTACATGGGTATACTTCTCACAAAGTGATGTATCTCACGATGCAGTAATCAATAAGTTTGGTGGTGGTGCAGTTAAATTCCAAGCACCTGCTCCTATTTCACTGACAAACTTTAATAAGACAACTACTGAGTGGTCTGCACAAGCATGGTTTGCTATGAATGGCACAGCACATGCTACAAACCACGAACCTGTCCTATTTGACATTGCTCCTATCTCTGGTGGTCAACCTATAAGAATTTCTCTGGATGGTGATGCTACATCACCTGGTTACCAGAAGTTTATGGTGTATCTTAACAATACACCAGTTGCATCTTCTGTTGCTGCTACTTACTGGACTGCAATGGGTAGTGGAGCATGGAATCATATCCTCTTCCAAAAACGTGAAGAGTCACTTGGTCTTTATAAGTATGAAGTTTACTTCAATGGTAACCTTGCTGTTGAATATCAAAGCACAAATGATATTTCTCTTGATGCAGTTGTAGTTGCTGGTCCTCAGACTGCACCTGGTAGCACTAACTGCTTTATCGGTCACATGGATGACCTTGTTATAGATGACGTAGCACCTTACAGTGCAACCTTCTCTGTCCCAACAGCAGAAGTGCCTATCACTATGTCTGATAGTGATATTGCTCTAGTTAAGTTTGATAGACTTCATGATAAGCGTGATACCTACACAATGACAGGTAACACCAAGTATACAACTCTTGCATTTACAGATATTAGTCTAAGCACAGTCTGGTCATCTCTTAACCAGTCTGCAATCAGTGTATGGGAGCAAGGACCTGGCGGTCTGCAGATTTTGGATATGTCACAAACGGCGTCTACGTTGACTCCTGGTACATATACACTATCTAATAATAAGTTTGAGTATGGCACTAAGACTTCAACAGTCCCATCACCTAAAGGTAAGAGACTTATTATTAATCCTCTGGTTGTTAAAAAATTCTATCTTAGAGATGCACTCTATCAGAAAGTTGATAATGTCCTTGAATTTACTCTCAACCAAGATGTCAAACTTACTAAAGGTAGTATCTTACAACAGTTTAACTCTGCTGGTGTAACTCAAGGATACGGCACCATTGTTGATGTCCCTACTGGAGACCTGCTGAATCCTGGTTATGGTGACAAGTATAAGGTTGGTAAAATTTATGGTACTTTTAATAATACCGATAGATTCAGGACAACTGCTAATGATGTAAACCAAATTGAAGGCACATACTTCGATACTATTGAAGAAGAAAAACCATGGGCTGCAGCAACTGCATATCTCCAAGGTGACCGTGTTTATAACGGTAAGAGAATTTACGAAGCACAGGGTGCTGGCACATCAGGCACAATTTCTCCAGTGCATACTGTTGGTGTTGTATCTGATGGTGTTATTAACTGGGCATTTATTGATGATGCAGGTAAGTTTACTATTGACCTAACTCAACACCCTTATCCTAGACCTCAGTATATTGGTCTTGATATGCCTGAGTGGGTACCTGGTTTGCTTTATGCTGTCGGTCAGCGTGTATGGTATCGTTTGAATGTATATCAAGTTGCAGTCGGTGGTGGTGGAGTTGCAGGAGAAACTGCACCTGTCCATACTACTGGTGATGCATCTGATGGTGGTGTTACTTGGACACACGTCGAAGCAGTACCTGCAATCAGTGCTAAGGCTCGTTTGATGCCTTATGACATGGGTAATAACTACTCTGTTGAGATTGTAGACATCCAACCTGGCTCTACTTACATTCCTGGCGACGTTGTTTCCCTTAATAGTAATAATATCACTCTAGCGGAAGATGAGAAGTCTGTAGAGATTTCTGGTTTTGCTGGAGTTAAGAAAATTCGTGTTGTTGCAAGACTAGAGAAAGATATTCTCAGGACTGCTGATGTTAGGACTGAATTTGTATATTGCACATCTAATAGTGCTCACAACTTCAAAGTTGGAGATATTCTGTTTGCTGAAGGATTCCAAGGCAACCAATTCAACGGAAGTTTCTTTATTGACCAACTATTTGGTAGTAGAGAGTTTACATTTGCTATTAGAGCAACTGCAGTATCTGACCCTGCTTTCTTTAACAACGGTATTCAGAATGTCAACATCTACGCTAAGCACCCAACCCTAGAATTTACTAGAGAGCACCAATACGTCTTTGACGTGTCTGATGTCTCTAACTTCGGTTACTATTTGTCATTCTCTCAAGACAACCAGTATAAACTGGAGTATTCCTTCAATAATATTGAAAGAGTTGGCACACCTGGCATTAATGCTGCAGGGTCTAGTGCACCTTTCGTTAAATTCTCTGTATTGGGAGATGTTACTAATATCTCTTACTACTTTGACCCATCTAGGACTGGAGCGGACTCTCCAGTTGGTAGCAACTCGTTTATTGACGTTATTACAACTCCATTCCAAGGAACATTTGCAGTTTCCGAGATTGTCACTGATTTCCAATTCAAATTCCCACTTCTTAAAGAACCTGAGAGGTCTTCTGCAGAAGTTATCAATGATGAGTTTGATAATCCATATTCCTTCTACTCTACTACTTCTAAGAGAGCAGTTGGACCAATTAATACTATTAAACTGGTATCGCCAGGTGGATTCTATCAGAAACTACCAATTATTTCTGATATTGCATCTTTCCGTCAAATTGAGAAAATTATTGTTACCGATGGAGGTACAGAATATGCACCTGGCATCTATTATGATGTCCCCATCGCTGGAGACGGTGAAGGTGCTAAAGCAGCAATTACTGTTGAATTAGATGATGAAGTTGGGTCTGGCACAATCACTAATGCCCAAGTTACCGATCCTGGCAAAGGATATACTACTGCTAGCGTTGATATTGATGCAATTCCTGGAATCTTGGGTAGCACACTTGCAGGTTCTGGTGGTGCTGTAAATGTTATCATTCCTAGCGAAGGTAGCGGTGCATCTGTCTTCTTGACAGGTAGAAACATTGGTAAGATTAAGAGACTTAAGAATAATGAGTTTGGTTTCGGTTATTCACACGATTACACCCTGAAACCTGAAATTACCTTCCCTGTTAACTTACAACTCTTCAATACTTCAATTCTTTCCGAAATTACCATTACCAATCCAGGTTCTGGTTATACTTCGACTCCTGCTGTTGTTGTAGAAGGTGGTGGTGGTAGTGGTGCAACTGCTGAAGCAGTTATCAAGAATAACAGACTTAATGAGATTATTATTAAGAATCCTGGTTCTGGATACTCATCTGAGCCAACTGTTACTCTAAAATCAGAATTTAACTACGTTGTTAACCTTGACCTTAACTATCTGCAGTTTAACTTCCCTCACGGTATTACAACTGGTGCAGAAATTACATTTAGGGCAGAAGATGTTGGTAGCACTCAAGGTATTCTTCCAAAACCAAGTAGTGCAGGTTTGACTACTTTGGTTGAAGGACAAACTTATTATGCAATTGCTGGTGAGGCAAATTCACTAGAATCTGACCAAATCCGTTTTGGTTTGACTCAAGCAAACGCACTTGCTGGTGATTACATCACATTCCTAACAACTGGTGATGGTCGTCAGACACTTCTAACTGAAGTCTTTGGTGGTAAAGCAGAAGCAGTGGTTGAGACTTCCAGATTCCTTGAAGGTGAGCAAGTTTATCAAGGTAATAGTATTGATACTGCAACTGCCACAGGTACAGTTTCTACTAATACTGGTTGGCAAATTGGTCCTAAGATTCTTAAAATTGTTGATTATAACGGAGATTGGTTGAAAGGTGAGAAAGTCACTGGTGAAATCTCCAAAGCATCTGGTCTTATTGACAACTTGAGTATTGCACGTGGTGTGCTTAACATTGACTCTCTAACTAGGACACCTGGTAGATTTATTGACGACGTTGGTAAACCTTCCGAGATTGTCCAGAAGATTCAGGATTCTTACTTCTATCAGAACTTCTCATACGTTGTTAAGTCAAATATTCCCATTACACAGTGGAAAACACAGGTATTGGAGAATAACCACCCTGCAGGATTCAACATGTTTGGTCAGTTGCAGCTGACTGGTGGTAAAGATATTTCTGGTCGTCGTATTGGCACAGAATTTACTAAACAGGTTAATATTAACAACTACAGTAATGTTAACGAGATTACATCGTTTGCTGCTGCTGAGCCTGTCTATACTGATTATAATAACACTGAAGTGCTCTTCAGAAAGAGAAGACTGACTTCTTCTGAGGAAATCTTGACTTCCATCGTTAAAAAGATGGATGATATCTCTGGTAGATTTAATGGTATTGATAAGCAATTCCCAATCACTGTAGAGGGCGAGCAAGTCATTGTTAGCGAAAATCAGTTGATGATTACGCTCAATGGTGTTATTCAAGCACCTGGCGAGTCTTATCAAGTGGTTGGCGGCAACCTTGTGTTTGCTGAGCCACCAAAACCACCTTCTAAGGTTAACTATAGGACTTTGGGTATTACACCAACTCCTATCTACAGAATTGCACTTTATGACTCAAATGGTGGCACAGAATTCGGTATCTTCCCAACTTTAGGCCAACAAGTCCAAGGTGAGAATACTGATGTTATTGCAACGGTTATTGACAGTGGATTAGCACATATTGACGTTATTAACCTTGTTGGAGGCACATTTGACCTTAATGAGCAAATTGTCCGTGGTGAATTGTTTGCAGCACTTGTAGAAAGTGTAACTCTGATTAATACCGATACAATCTTTGAATTTGGCGAATCTATCACTAATCTTGAAGGTGATACCGCTATTATCGAAGAAACCAACATTGATGACCAAGGAGTCATTAATGACCGTATTGTGGTCAGTAAAACTTCAGGTACTCCAAGATTTGAGACTGGAATCTTTGATTTAAGACTTAATGAGTATATTTACTCTGCTAAGTCTAAGATTGCTGGTCAAATCACATTTATCTCTCCATACGTCGATCCTGTTACTTCTGACGTTGTAGACGAGTTAATTATCAACCCTGGCTCTACATTCTTCGGATTACTGTTTGAGCGTCTTGTTAGCATCACTAATCCTAATAAGATTGTAGATGACATTTCTAAGTCTTCTATTACCGCTACAGAGTTGAATAATGATGAAAATAGAATTAATGACGACTTCCTTGACTTTGAGCAAATTAGAAGCACTGAAGTCATCTATACTGGTCTAACTGGCGGCACAATCTCCTCTGGAGACACTATTGTTAATAGAAGGATTAATTACAACAATCCTAACTCTTCCTTCCACGGTCTTGCAGAAAATAGATTCAAAGATGCTTCTGCAATGATTCTGGGCAACAAACAGCAAATTATTGACTTTGCTGAAGCACAGATTGCAGTTGAGCACCCTTACTTCTACTTCCCTGGCGATGTAATCACAAACCCATGGAGCAGGTATTCTGACGCATATCGTCTGATTATAAAGAATAAGGACTATATTGCTAATAGGGCATACGATGAGATGATGACGCAATACCCGTCACTCAGTGTGCCTGATCCTGCTAAGTGTGTCCGTGACCTTGAGTTGTATATCGAAGCGATTGCCATTGACACATTCCGTGGTGGTAACGTTTATACACGTAAGTTATCTCAGAAATATTTTGATGCAAACGGTGCATTTGTCTATGTTAACTCGCAATCTGCAGAAACCCGTTATGGTTTTGAAAGAGCACTAGAATGGATGAAGTTGGCAATCACCAACCAACTAACTGCTTCTTTCACAGTGCCTCAGGGTGGTGGTAACAGTGCACACACATGGGTAGGTGGCACAGCGAGCAATGCAGTGCAATCTGGTGGTGATTACACTCATACATACGTTTCTGGACAAGTTACAAGTAATGTTGGTGCTTTGCCCAACCCAGTTACTGACATTGTATATACTGCTTCCAGTGGTGATATGGTTATCACTGCTGTTGGACATGGTTTATCAACATCAAATACAATTTCTATTGTTGATAACGCACTGTCCTTTACTTGCACAATGGATGGTAATTCATCAACCAAGACATATCCAAGATCTACGGACCCCGTATCTGGACAAAATATTGCTATTACAGCAACAACTGCAGATACCATTACTATAAACGTAGGTGCATCACCTATCGTAAATCACAGTGTTACGAATGCAAATTATGATGCAGGCACTGGTGTAATTGAATTGACGATTGGTAGTCACTCCTTAGCAGTAGGAACTTCAATTAGAATTGCTCCTAATTCCTTGACGTTTACATGTGCTAAGGATAATAATGCTACTAACCACACATATCCTAGAGTTGGCGACCCAGCATATAATACTGCTATTAATATTGATGGAGTAAGTCCTACAACTATTACAGTCAACGTTGGTCAGGCTGGTGGTAGACCTAATGCAGGTATTACCTTTATCCCCCATAATGAAGTTGATAATCAAGGTTATGATGGTCATGGTATTACTGCTGACCCATCACCTAATGATGATTATGGCACCAACGGATCTAACGTTACTAATAGTGGAAATGACAATTGCTCTGATGTCCAAGCAGCAATGCAGACATTACATGAGATTATTGACACTACTCTAACTAACGGCAACCTTACCGAATTGCCTGATGAAACTGGTGGCACTTATTCACCAGGCCAGACTAAGTGTCGTCGTGACGTTGGTTTGATGATTGATGCTATAGCACAAGACGTGTCTGACGGTGGTAACTATAATATCGTCGAATTCACTAAAAAGTATTTTGATGCAACTGGCACACCTATCAGTAATGGTCTGACTGGTGAAGAAGCAGCGTCACTGACTGTATTTGCTAAAGCACAGCATCTGATGTTTAGAGCAATCAATAACTTGCTTTATCATCAAGTTAATACCAGAGTACCTGTTACAGGATTCATGCTTAAGGACCCAACCACATATGCTGGTCCTTATGAGAATGGTAACGTTGCGTTGGAAGAGTTTGACGTAGCAGATGCAACTTACACTGCTGCTAGTGGTGTGATGGAGTTGAATATTGGTGCTCACTCACTGACCACATCTGATAGCGTTAAGATTCGTCCTCATTCTTTGATATTTACATGTGATGCTGATGATGATAAGACCTTCCATTCTTACCCTAGAGCTGGCGACCCTTCATTCGATACTGCTCTAAACGTCACAGCAACAACTGGCACAACTATTACAGTTAACGTTGGTATTACTAACAACACAACCTATACACCTGTAGCAGGCACTACTTATGACCCTGCAACTGGTAGATTGGTTATGGAGATTGGAGCACACAGTCTCAAACTGAATCAAAAAATTAGGATTGCAACAGATTCATTGACATTCACATGTGCAATGGATGCTAATGCTACTAACCACACATATCCTAGAGCGTCTGACCCATATGCAGGCGAGTATATCAATATTATTGCTAAGACTGCAACCACTATCACTGTGATGATTGGCACATCACCTGATGACCAGCAGTATGAGCACACCTTTGTATCTGCAACATCTGGTGCTGTTACTCACGGTGGTAATTATACTCATGCATTTGCTAAAGCATTGCCAAACGCAGTCTTCCTTGGTGGTGGCACTAGGTCCGAATATTTCGACACCAATTACTACTCAGGCCGAAACGAAAGTATTCAAAACTGTGCTAACGTCCAAGCATACATTGCAACGCTTGTAGACATTGCTGGCACTGCGATTGATGTAGGCACACTTGCAAATATCAACGCACTTGCTACTATTACTGACGGCACATTTGTTAATAATGAAACTCTCAGGACTACTAAACTTGCTTATAAGGATAAGTCAAGTGGTTTGTTTATCACTGGAGACATTATTAAGGGTATCACATCTGGAGCAACTGCAAATGCAATTGGAGTTAATTCTGGTCTGAAGTGGATATTTACTAGCTCAATTACTGGTAGTTTCACTCCTAACGAATACATCACTAACTCTAAACTGACAAATCAGGGTCCTTGCACACAGAGTGTTATTATTAAGAATCCTAGAATTTCTGGTGACAAGTCAATTAGAATTCCATCAAATGCTTATCTTGTATCACCTGCAAGTTATGACTTTACATTTGCTGATGCTGACTTTACGATTGAAACATGGTTGTATGCTGATGCAGTATCAGGCACCCAGCACATCCTTGATTTCCGTCGCAACTCTGCAACCTCTGGTTTAAGAATCTATCTTGATGGTGCAACTGTAAGAGTTGCTAATGGTAGTAGTCTTATTACATCTGGTGGCACATTAACTGCTGCAAACTGGCATCACATTGCTTTGGTAAGGTCAACTGGAGTCTTAGCATTGTATGTTGATGGTGTTGCTGTAGGCACCGCTTCTGATACTAATCAGTATCTCTATGCTCCTTGTTATATCGGCACAAGTTTCCAACAGATTCAAGGTCTTACTGGTAACATCGATAACTTGGTTATCAGAAAAGGATTTGCAGATTATAGTGCAGGATTTACACCTCCATCACAAATTGACTTTAGTCGTCAAGGTATTTCCTTGGGACTTGATGGTGAAGGACCATTTATCCTTTCTACAACTGAAACATTTGCTACTTACACTGGACAACGCATATCTTCTGCTACTGCTAAGAATGTTGACTACGGTGCTGATGAAATTATCATCGAGGATGTTGACCTTGGCCGACTTCCATACAGAGAGGCAGCAGGCATTATTGAGTTGAATGATTACTACATTGCTGAAGAAGCAGTGGGTATGATGGCAGCACAATTCCCTGACTTTGTTATTCCTGGCGACAATCCTGCAGATGGGTCAACACAAGGCACAAGTAAGTGTGTCCGTGACACTAAAGATTATATCCTTGGTGCTCTCATTAAAGACCTTAGAGAAGGTGGTAACTACCATACTCTTTACACTGCCAGAACATATCTGGAAGCATCAGGTAAACTGAAGCACGTCCAAAACGAGATTTTACAGACTCTATATGCGTGGGATAAGACTGTTGACCTAATGATTGATATCATTACTACAACTTCTTATGACCTTAAGGGCACCTACACTAATAGACTGAGAATACCTAACAACTTCTCTACACCTGCTACTCAGCAAGTCCAAGATGAAATTCGTGGACTTATGGATGCAATGCTTGAAGTGCTTGCACCTACTGGAGACAGATTTAGAGATGGTGGTGTGGCACTCTGGAAAAACCGCGATTACATTGCCGAAGAGACTGCTGGTTATATCCAAAACAAATATAAAGCAACCATCAATGGCACTGAATATGACTTCTTGCAGATGCCTGGTTATGGTCAACCATATTGTGAAAGAGACGTTAAGGAGTTTATTCTTCCTGCTGTTATCAGTGACTTGGTTACTGGAGGCACATACAATACTCAATATGTAATTGACCAATACTTAGATTCTCAAGAAAACGTCCTTCATGTTGAGCATGAGCTCACTGCAATGATTGATGCGTTTGAATACGCTAAGATGCTTGCAATGAAGGCAGTTAATCAACTCCTCCTCTCACCTGGCGAAGTTGCTGCTGGACTTGGAATTGATGCTAGGTATCAAGATGAATACTACACTGCACTCTATACAACACGCTCTTCCTATAGAGACGACACTATAACTATCGATAGTGAGGGTTATCCTCAGGCAACTAGAAATGCTAACGATAGATTTATTGATGCTGTCAACCTTATTAAGGATAACAAGCGTTTGATTGCTCAAGAAGCAGTGGCAATCATGAATGATATGTCTAAGTATTCACATCTTCAAATTGCTGGCGGTCCTGTCAACTGTGAGGATGATGTTGTTGATATCCTTGATTCTGTAGCACATGACCTTCTCTATGATTGCAATGAGAAGATTTACGATGCTTCTGCTCTCTATGTTGAGACAGAAAATAACTCCCTGAAGCATGTTGAGACTGAATGGGAAGCATCGATTACCACAATGAAGATTACAAAAGACATTGTAACTTCTACCCTACGCAATAGTTTTGGCCGAGATTATATCGACGGTAATACCGCTGATACAACTCCTGTCCAGACATATGAGCAGAATCCTAGAGATGAGATTTACAAGAAGTGTGGTGACGCTATTGATGCCAACATTCGTTATATTGCTGAGCAAGCAGTAGCAGATGGTAAAGCACAATACCCATCACTTGCTATCAACGGTGGTAGCAGTGCAATGTGGTGGTCAGAGCATACACCTACAAACGTAGCATATAATGCTTCTACTGGTGTCCTTATCTTTACTCTTGCAGACCATAAGTTTAATACTGGTGAAACAATTCAGATTGCTCCTAAGAGTATTGTATTCAGATGCTCTAAAGATTCCTATGCAACTGACCACGCTTATCCTCGTGTAACTGACCCAGTATATGAAAAGTATATTGTAATTACTGATATTACTAAAGATACTTTCTCAGTCAACGTTAATGTAGGTGCTCCTGCTGACCAATATACTCACCAATTCGTAAGTGCTCAAATTGGTTGCATCCGTTATGGTAAGGATATGGGTGGTGCACACTTCACTCCTTCTGGTGCAAACTATACAGCATCCAGTGGTGTGTTGGAAATGACTATCCCTAACCATTCATTCAACACAGGCAACAGACTTTATATTGAAGAAAATGGTCTTACATTTACCTGCTCTCAGGATAATAATGGTAGTAACCACCCATATCCTCGCAGAAGTGACCCTGCATATAACGTAACTCTTCCTGTTACTGCTGTTGGCACATCATCTATGGATGTAAGCACTGCTGCTTATGACCATGAAACTGGTAAGATTACTATCACTACCACCTCTGCTCATGGATTGGTAACTGGTAACAGAATCAAGATTGCTACTGACGGTATTACATTTACATGCACACAAGATGGAAACAACTCAAACCATGCATACCCAAGAAGCACTGACCCTGCAAATAACAAGTGGTTGATTATTACTAAGACTAGCAATACTCAATTCTATTGCTATGTTGGAGTTGGTGCACAAGCAAATCAATATCCACATTCCTTTGTAAGTGCTACTGCTGGTGCAGTTATTACACAAACTGGTAGTGTTTCCGTTAACGTTGGTGCTTCTCCTGCAGGTCAGCAATACTCACATACATTTGTAAGTGCTGAGACTAACTGCATTAAGGCAGCGGGTGCTATTGATTGTGTCCATGACGTTACTGACCTTGTGCGTGCTGCCGTCTTCAACGTGAAGTATGGTGGTGACAACTTTATGCAGTATGCCTCTGAATTCTATGTTGGTTATGGTGGAAGTAGTGCAATTCACGTTACTGGATTGACTGCAGAGACAACATGGATTATTAACAGAGCAAGAGACCTTGCAATCCGTGCGATGAAGGGTCAGATAATTACTAACACTGCAAACTATGGCGTAGACCAGCGTTTCAGTGATGCAGTCCCAACTCCTACTAACTCTCTTCTAAATGTCCTTGAAGGTGAAGCACAAATTGGCACAACATATAACAACGATTTAACTAGGTCATTTACTGCAAATGCTTCTATCGACGTTAGCACAAATTCATCTACAGGTTTCGACCCCAATGATGATTTTGTTGCAAGCGTAATTGTAACTTTACCTTCTGGCACTCCTAGTGACGGAATGCTGTTTAAGTCAGGTAATTCTACTTACGGCACATGGTTAGGTTTCCGTGATAGCGGCACATACCTAAGACTTCGTGCTGGTGTTGGTGATTCTATTTCTGGTGGCGCTTCTAATAGCATTAACGGTCTTGCAATCACTGATGTCCAAGTATCTCAACTTGCAGCATACATGGATGGTCTACAACATAAGATTTCATGGGAAATTAGAGTTGGTGGCTCACAGGCAACAATGAATGGTCGTGTAAGACTTTGGATTGATGGCAACCTAGTTGGTGAAGGAGAAACACCTTCTCTTAATCAAGGTCTTGGTGGTGGTGCTGGTGTATGGTCTGCAACTGGTAGTGTTGCTGGTTTTGTCACTGGTGGACAATCAGTCCCAAGTGGTGAAAGCAATACTTCATGGGCATATGGAGTGCACTCTGAGTTGAAATACTACAGGGCACGTCAAGTTGACCCAGATTACTCTGGCAATGAAGCAGATAGTGTTGTAACTGAGTTGCAAGGATTGATGGCAATTCCAGTCGATGCACTTGCTAACCCATCACAAATCTTTAACCGCACTGTGACAATGCCATTCGTTTGGCCTGTCAAGTATACACCTGAGACTGTAAAACGAGACCTTACTATTACCTTTGACTCAAGTAATGGTGGTCAAGATGCTGACAGCACTTGGAACATGTCTTGTCCTGAAGTTGTTTCTGCACTGAATACTTTGATGGAAATTCCTATCAATACAATTCAGGAAGCAGCAGTTAACAATAACAACTATCTACTTTCAAGCGTTACTAAGTCATTCCCATTCAATAGCAATACAAACTTCCAAGGTGGCACCTGCTACAACGTAACATCTGCGGTTGAATCGCTGATGGGTCTATTGTCACACGCTCTTGGTGGTGGCACATATACTGACAAAGTTGTTTCAGATATGCTTCTGTTTAACGACCAAGCAATCTCACAACGTGCGTTTGACCAGACTACAACATACTATGGCACAACTGGTGTGACCTTAGAATACTGTCAGCAAGTCATGAGAGCAATCCGCTATGACATGATTACTGGTGGTAATGCTGGTGCATTCAAACTTACACAGTCATGGTTTGATGGTGAAGGCAACTTTATTGCTTTCGACGGTGTTATCCGCTCGCATCTCATCTATGCAACTACACGTCTAAGAGAATATGCTAAGGCAGTCCTATATGATTTGGGTGAATCTGGTTGGACACCATATGACATCTATATCCAACCTAATAGATTGGATTACAATCAAGAAGCATCAGAATTCATTATGGATTCTTCATTCAACCCGATTGAATATGCTCTTGAGATGTCTCAATTCCCAACAGAGGCAAAAGTTAACTTTATTGCATCTACTGATATTCAGAATCGTAAGAGCATGTATGAAATGGGTGTTGACTATAACACTGACCCTGCTTTGGTTGTCCTCACACCTGAAGTTAATGTTGGATTTGACCGTGCTGAGTATAGAGTAAGAATTAACCGTGCTAACCAATTCCGTCGTGGTGATATTCTCCAATACATCCCAGCATCAACAAATTCTATTCCTGAATTCGCTAAACAAGAATTCTTCTATGTGATGACTGCAACTGCATCATGGTTTGAGATTGGTGCACACTACATTCACGATGGTAGATTCAGAGAATTACATCCTGATACTGACAACACTGGTGGTCAAATCTTCCAAGTTGTTAGAAGAAGTGGTATTAATCGTGTTGCTTCTGTATTCCCAGCAGACCCATCCGAGACTCCAATCCAAGGTGGATTTAACCCTGCAGATGTTATCTACGGGTCTACATCCGAAGCAATATCTGAAGTTGGTAGTGTATTTGCTAACGAGGCAAATATCCTCAAGAAACTTAAGAATTATCCTCTTACCAACGTATCACAAACACTTGCTGCATATGACAACTTTATCAATGGTGAGCAAGTTGTTGTCCAAGGTGCAACTGCAAACAATGGTGTAGTCCTACAAACAGCAAAAACTGCCAACGATGGCACTACATTTGTAAAACTTATTAATGTTGCAGGCGTAATTAACAACGGTGATGTTATTGAGGGTCTTGTTTCAGGCACAAGTGCAACCGTGGGCGATTCTGATGACAGACTGCTCATCAACGTTGAGAGAGGAGACTTTGCTACTGGTGACTTCTTCTTTAGCAACTCTAACGCTGCTGAAGGTTACATGTCATCTTATGTTAATAAGTCTGGTAGTCTTACAGGTAACACTGGTGGTAGAGTCACAATCGATGTGGAAACTATCACTAACGAGTGGGAAACTGGTGATGTTATCTACGGTAGTGTCACTGATTACATTCTTGAGATTCAGGGAATCTCTGGCACACAGATTCAACTCAACCAGTTTATCCACGGCACAAATGTCTATCAACTTGAGTTAGGCACTGCTATTACTGACACTGGTGTTTCTGACACATTCAGACCTGGCGACCAAGTATCCTTGTTACAAGGCACCATCCAGAAAAATCCTGGTTGGACTGCAACTGTAACAGAATACATTAACGGTCTTGCTCTTGACCCAAGTGACCCTCTCTATGGTATTCATAGATTGTTTATCGCTAACCTCGTACCTGTGGGTGTTGGTGGTGACATCTCCGAATTGACCAATCCTGCCAACTCTATTGGTAAACTTGATATTGGTAGTAACTTCCCAACAATTTACGCTGGCGTTAACTCCTATACTGACACTCAATATTCATCTTACGGTAAGGTTGTTGCTATTGACCAACAAGGTATTACAGCAACTATCTGGGTTGAAGATGCAGTAGGAGCATTTACAAATAACATGACCGTCCAATCTGATTACGGATGGGGTGGTGCTGTTACTAAGGCACGCACGCTGGAAGGTAGAGTTGAGCGTTACTTCAGAGGATTTGATGGCACTCAAACCACATTTGACTTGACTGTCAATAACGGTGAAGCATACTTCCCAGACCCTGCTGGTCACTTGCTCGCATTCGTTAACGGTGTGCTGCAACCACCTGGCGGTAACGCATCTTACGTTGCATTCTCTGACAAGATTCAATTTAACGAGGCACCTGAAATCGGGTCTGAGTTTATTGGATACTACGTTGGTAAGTTGCGTCAGTTAGATGACATCAGTTTTGAGTTTGATTCACTACGCTCTTCATTCAACCTGAAGCGTCAAGGTCTCTTCTACTCACTAACTCTGACTGAGGGTGTTTCTTCTAACACTATCCTTCCTGAAAACAACATTATCGTTTCACTCAACGGTATTATTCAAGAACCTGGCATCGCATACGAGCTTGTGGGTTCTAGAATCATCTTCGCTGAAGTGCCTCGCGCAGGTAGCACATTCGTTGGATTCTCCTACATTGGTAGTGACGCTGACGTGATTGCTGCAACTGTGGTGCCACCTATCGAAGCTGGTGACCAACTGCTGATTGAGGGTGAAGAATTTAGAAGAGAAGTTGCTCTTATCGAATCTTCTAACTCACTGATTACCTTTGAATATACAGGCTCAGTTAAGGGTCGTAACGCTGCTGCTCTCGCGAGCATCATCTCTGGTCAAGTTACGAATGCAATCCTCACCAATCCTGGTGATGGATACACCTCACGCCCCAACGTTGACGTTATCTCCTCCTCTGGTTTTGACGCACAAATCAAGGCACTGACTGGTATTACAAGAATTGACGTTAAGACATCTGGTGTTGGATACTCTGCACCTGTGGTTGACGTTGAAACAACTGTCCCAGATGATTTTGTAGAACCTACTGGCACACCCGTCAATGGCGGTTTCGATGTGCTCGCGGGTGAAGGTGCAGAATACACTGGCGGCACAACAATCACACCTGGCACAATCGCCATCCTGATTGACCCTGTTAACGTAACTGTTAACCAAGGACAGTCTGCATCCTTCACAGTTTCTGCAACCGTTACCAATACTTCTACGCTCAACTATCAGTGGCAGAAGAAAGAATACGGCACACAAACTTGGAGCAACATCATTGGTGCCAACCAAGCAACATTCCCAACTGGAGTTACTGCTCAGGCAGACGACGGTGACGAATATAGAGTTGCAATCACTGCTGCAGGTGCTACACCTGTCTACTCACTGTCTGCTGTCCTTAGCGTCCAGACTGGTGCTACTGTGATTAGTAACTTTACTCCTGACCAAATCTTCGATGACATCTAAATAAAAGTAAAAAGATGGGTGCAACAGCTTCCTATAACAACGCTACCAAAGTATTGACAGTAGCAGCGGACGGTCTCCCTGCTCCTGTATCTTATGGTACGTTTCCAAACGACAACAATCCCAACACAGTCCAAGAACAGGACTTTGACCATGATTTCACATATCGTGGTGGGACATTTGGTATTGGGCGACAGTTTGATGATACCAACTACACACATGATGGTTTCATTAGAAGCATCACTCTGTCTCTAAACGACAATACGTTGTTTGCTGGTGTCAATGCATCTATTAAACCAGGCGACCGTATACTGTTTGTATTTGACGATTACAAACAAGTATTTTTGTTTAAGGGCACATCATTTACATCTATTGATGGTGAATGTTGGTTAGCATCTGATGACCGACTTGACTTGATTGTATCTGACCAAGCAACTACACCTGTTACTGGAAGTTACACATATTATGACCAAAGAAATGCTCGCACTGCCACACCTTTAGGCACTATTGGTTTAGCTGCTAATGGTGTTGCACTATTCAATCCTAGTGCTGGTGATGGAGGTAACCCTCCTACTGGATTCAGTTGGAATGCCCATGCTGAAAACCTTCCAGTCAGTTTTGGTGCTGATACTTGTGGTGGACATCCTGAGCAATCAGGACAATATCATTATCATGACTCAGACTTCTTAAGTTGTTGGAAAGCATCATCAGCGATTGCATCTTATAATGATTACTATGGAAATACACAATATAATGGCGACAACATTAGACACCCTGATGGTCACTCTAAAATGGTCGGCATTGCCTTTGACGGATTCCCTGTCTATGGTCCCTATGGGTATCAGACACCTTGGAATAGTTTAAGCGGCACACGTGTAATGACCTCCTCCTATGCCACTAGAGACATAGAAGTTGCAGGTAGACCTGATTATGGTAATACACCCGAAAACCCTCCTGCAGGGTCTCTGATAGAGGACTGGGAGTATATTGAGGGCACAGGTGACTTGGACTACCATAACGGTAGATTCTGTGTTACTCCTGAATACCCAGACGGCACTTATGCATACTTCTTAAGTGTTGACCCTGATGATGTTGACCATCCTGAATTCCCATTCATGTGTGGTTTGACAACAAGAGAGTTGATTGACGTTTCATACACCAACTCTACAGTCGTTCCCGATCAGGGAGGCGGCGATGGTGGAGGCTCAGGACCTGCCCCATCCATATTGCAGTTTACTCTGCAACCTCAGAATGCAACAGCAAACGTTGGAGAGACTGCAACGTTTACTGCCAATTCACAAGTATTGCCAGAGAACGGACCTATTGGATATCAATGGTATCGCTCTACTGACGGTGGTTTTGCCTTCGCAGCAATCACTGGAGCAACTGCAGCATCTTATCAGGTGACTGCACTGGCATATATGACTGGTTATAAGTATCGAGTCCGTATCACTGGACCACTCGGTGCACCAGCAGCAAGCAACTCACCTCTTGATTCAAACGCAGTCACATTGACTGTTACAGGATCTGGTGGAGGTGGTGATACTGCTAACAGATTCGATTCTACATCTAGCAGTTTCGACTCTACGTCACAGTCTTACGACGGCACCTAAATAACACTGTAGAAATCTACCCACCATGGCAAAGCAAAACCTCAATATAGGCTCATCCGCTAATGACGGGACAGGTGATAGCCTGAGAGACGGCGCTATCAAACTGAATTCCGTTATCAATGAGTTGTATACAGCACTTGGTAATGATACCAACCTGCAAATTAATATCGGCTCACCTTCTGCTGGACAATTCCTTAAATGGGATGGCTCAGCATTTGTAGAGGGTGGTCTTGCAAATTTAACTGAAAATCTTGACGTTAACGGATTCGAGATTAGCTCAGCATCCAATGGTGATGTTGTTATTAAACCTAACGGCAGTGGAAGTATTAAATTCTGGGCGGGTGGCACAGGTGATGCTCTAACTTATATCGATGGCACCACTGGTAAACTCCAGTATACCAACCATTATGATACTACAGGTGACTTACCTGCTGCATCAAATCATCATGGTATGTTTGCTCATGTCCATGCTGAAAACCACGGATACTTTGCTCATGGTGGCTCATGGATTCAACTAATTGACTCTGGGTCTAGTATTGGTGAGTTGAATGATGTTGACCTCACTGTTGGTGGTGGACAATCTGATGGACAAGTGCTTAAGTGGTCTGCTGCTAATAGCAAGTGGGAACCACAAAATGACTTGGCATCTTCAGGTGGTGGCGGTGGCACTACACAAAATCTTTTTGAAACTGTCAACGCTGACAGTGGCACTACTACAGCATCTGCTGCTACAGATACACTGACAATCGCTGGCGGGACAAACATCTCCACGTCTATTGCTGGAGATACAGTTACTGTTTCTATGACGGGGGCACTAGGTGATCCTGACCAAAATCTCTTCTCGACTATCGGGTCTGACAGCGGAAGCAAAACGGCTAATTCTACTACTACTACTGTTAACATTGTTGGTGGCACTGGGATTTCCACCGCTATTGCTGGTGATAATTTAACCATTACGAATGACTCTCCAAATGTCACTCAAAATCTTTTTGCTACGTTTACTGGTGACAGTGGCTCCACCGCTGCTGCAAGTGCTACCACGAGTTTCGCCTTCGCTGGTGGCAACGGTATTACTACCGCTGTAAGTGGTAATACTGCAACTATTACAGCTCAACTTTCTCTCACTTCAGGTCAAAGTCTTAGTGAAGGTAACAACCTAATCGTTGATGCAAACGGCACATTTGAAACTGTTGCATCTCCTACAATAGGATGGGTTGTTAATGGTAATACAACTAATGGATGGTCCTTTGATGGACCTGGTGTATCAAGTAGCACATGGAATCCAACTATCTACTTGATGAGAGGATTTACTTATAGATTCCATAATGCTTCAGGTGCATCTCACCCATTCAAACTTAGACAAAGCAATGGAGGGACTGCTATTACCAACGGTACAAGTGGTAACGATGAGGGAGTCCAATTCTACACAATTCCTATGTCAGTAGCAGCAGGCACAACTTATGTGTATCAATGTGGGATTCCCTCACACACAGCAATGATTGGTAACATGGTAATCGTCTAATGTCAACAAAAACTGTTCCTGGTTCTGGTGCTCAAATTGTCCCGATGTTTAACAGCATCTACGGGGTAAGGGAAGTTTATGTGCAACAAAGCGGTGAAGGGTATGACCCTGCTGACCCACCAAGACTTCGTATTGGTAACTGTGGCACACCTATTAGGGAAGCAGTTTTAAGACCTGTTATTGCAGGGTCCAAAGGTGAAATTATTGCAGTAGAAGTTTTAGATCCTGGTGAGGGATATGACCCACTTCGACTTAAGATTGAAGATGAAAATTCTGATGGGTCTGCTACTGGTAATATTTTCCTAAAACCTGACGGTGGTATTGACTATATCCAAATGACCGCTTTCGGTGATGGATATTTTGATGCTAATGCTCAGGTCGAAGGTGGTGGTGGGTCTGGTAGTGAATTAGTCCCTATCACAGGTCTACTTACAGGTTTGTCTATTCAGGCAGACGGTAGAAACTATACTGAAGAAGACGTTAACATCATCATTTCAGGTGGTGGTGGACAAGGAGCAACAGGTGTTGCCAACGTCAATCAGTTTGGTCAAGTTAGCAATATTACACTTACCAATGCTGGTGAATTCTTTGAGACACCTCCATTGGTGCAAATTATTGGTGGTGGCGGTAGCGGTGCATCTGCTGCAGCATTTATTGACTTAGGTGCAATCACTAACATTGACCTCATTTCAGGTGGTAGTGGTTACCAAAGCGAACCTTCTATTATCTTTACCAGAGATACAGATTTAATCAGGACAGCGAGAAATAGACAGTCCCTGAACTCTACAATCTATAATCTAACTGGTCTTCTCACAAACGTCAGTACTGGTGGAGAAACAGTCCACGTTGAAACAACTGACCCCTATGCAGGATCTGGTAAATTCCTGATTGGTAGAGAAGTTGTTAGATATACTGGTAAGACTGCTACCTCATTTACTGGATGTGATAGAGGTATTAATTTCAGGTTTGACCAGAAAATTATTCTGGACAATTTACAAAATGATGCAAACACTGGTTTAACACAGTATTCATTCCAAGTTACTGACAAAGTTAGACGTGTTATCGAATCATCAAATAACAGAGTTGCAATCGTATATGATTGGGACCCTGTTGAGAGAGCATTATATTTGACTTTCCAAGTTGACGAATTGGCATTTATTGATGCTGGTCGCTCTAATGAGAAGTCAAAAATTATCGCGTTTGTCTGTGGTATTGCTGCATCTTCTGGCACTGGTGTTGAGCCACATGTGTTGATAGAAGCAGAAGGTGAAAACATTGTTGCATTTACAACCCCATTTTCTCAAATTCTTAATAGAAAATTTGAAGATGATGATGAAAGTTATGAGGATTTGCAAGGTATAACACAATATGGTGATGGTATTCCAGACCTTATTAACACAGATACTGAGTATGAAAACCAAATTAATCTAGATGGGGGTATTGCCTCGTCTAAATATGGTATTGAGGAAACTCTTGGTGGTACTAATACAACCCTCTTCCAAGTTGGTGACCAAATATATGATGGTAACGCACAACCTCTAGTAGCAACTATCCAATCTGCTGGTGCGTTAGGAGATGGTGATGCTCACGTATCGCGAGCAAACATTGTTATAACTTATAACACTGCTACATTATTCAATGTGCCTGGTGCAGGTGCATCTGCAGAGACAGTAGAAGGTCTATCTTCTGGTCTTACTGCCACTACAGTTGAGAGAGTTACTGGTCCTAAGGATGGTCAGTTTACGTTAACTGTAAAAGATATTGTCGCAAACGACCCAACATACAAATGGACCGTTGGTGAAATCCTTCGTGGTAACACGTCTGGTGCTCAAGCAGATATCATTTCTGTTGAGTACACAACTTATATCAGAAACGAGGATGAATAAGCCTCATAAATAAAAAGAAGGGATACTGCTAAAAGATGGCACTACTAACCGACCAATTTAGAATTTTTACTGCCGAAAGATTCAGAAAAGCACTTGAGGGTCCTGACCCCACGCAATCTGACCTTTTAGCTGGTGCTGACCGTGACCGATTGTATGTGTTCATCGGTCGTCCTCAACCGTGGGACAATGAGAATGCGGCACCTGACCCTGTTGACTCTTTCCAAGAGTTTTCGGATGACTATTCAGACATGATTTCTTTGAAACGTGTTCTGGCAAATGACACAATCCAAGTTATTCGTCGAACTGACTGGATTCCCCCAGAGCAAACCACGGGTGGTTTGGGTTACGTTTATGACATGTATCGCCATGACTATTCGGCAACTAAAACGGCGTCTTCGGGTGCTACGAAACTTTATGATGCAGACTTTTACGTCGTTAACTCGTCCTATCAAGTCTATAAGTGCATCTACAACGGCACCAGTCCTAGTGATCCTAACGGTAAACCTTCTACTGTTGAGCCTACTGGTACTTCCACATCCGTTATTACAACTGCCGATGGTTATCGTTGGAAGTATATGTATACGATCCCTGTTGGTCAGGTTCTAAAATTCTTCTCTAATGAATATATGCCTGTGCTGTCTGACAGTGCAGTGGTAGCAGATGCTATCGGTGGTGAAATTGATACAGTTATTATTGCGTCCTCAGGTTCTGGTTATAACAATGGCACTTATGAAAATGTCCCCATTAAAGGTGATGGCATTGGCGGGCGTGTTTCGCTTGTTGTTGATGGTGGGCGCATTGTTAACGCCACTGTTACTTCGGGAGGAAGTGGATACACCTTCGGTAAAGTCATCATCGATGAAGTCAACGGTATCGGAGCTGGGACAGGTACAGGGGGTAGCGTCGAAGTCATTATCCCACCCGTAACAGGACATGGAGCAGAACCTGCCACTGAATTGGGCGGTTTCCGTGTCATGATTAACACTAAGTTTACCTACGCTGAAGGTAGCGGTGACTTCCCAACTGATAACGACTATCGTCGTATCGGTCTTGTGATTAACCCTAATAAGTATGGCACTCAGGAGTTGACTTCTGACCTTACTTTGTCAGCAACTAAGGCGGTTATCTTCTCCCCGTCTTTCACTGGTAATTTCCAAACTGACGAGATTATTACACAATCTAGGACTATTGGTGGTCAGCAAGTGACTGCTCGTGGTCGAGTCATTTCATGGAATTCTACCACTAAAGTCCTTAAGTATTACCAGAATAGAATTGATGGTGTTTTCCCTGAATTCACTGGAAACTTAATTGAATTTGAGGGTGGTAACCCTGTTGTAGGTGCAACATCTGGTGCATCTGCTGACCCCGATATTAACTTCCCTATTGTATCTGGATCCTCAACCAGAGTTATCAATAATACAGAATATGATTTAGGTATGGCATTCACCAACGGTTATGCAAAACCTGAGGTCCAACCTAACTCTGGAGAAGTTATCTACATAGATAACAGGGGCGCGATTACTCGTGCTGGAGACCAAATCGAGGATATCAAAATCGTAATCGAGTTCTAAGATGCCACAGAATACCAATCTCAATATCTCTCCTTATTTCGATGATTTCGATAAGGATAAAAATTTCTACCGAGTCCTGTTTAGACCAGGATATCCGATTCAGGCGAGAGAGCTCACGACGATGCAGAGTATTCTGCAGAATCAGTTAGAGTCAATCGGTCAGCACTTCTTCAAAGAAGGTGCTATGGTTATTCCTGGTCAGGTAGGTTATGACCTACAGGTCCAAGCTATTATCTTGCAGCAATCCTTCTTGGGGGTTGATGTTGAGACTTATCGTACTCAACTGCATGGACAGATTGTTGAGGGTATTACCACTGGCATCAAGGCAAAAGTCCTCTATTCTATTCCTGCATCAGAGTCTGAGAAAGGTTACGTTACTTTATACGTTAAGTATATTGAGTCAGGTGACACAACATCTGATACCACTATTAAAGGTTTCCAACCAAATGAGCAGTTGCTTGCTGAAAATGAGATTACGTTCGGCACAACTCTAATTGAGATTGGCTCACCATTTGGTCAGCTGCTTCCTGTTGATGCAACTGCGGTTGCTTCCGTTGCTTATATTAACAACGGTGTATATTTTATTAGAGGTCACTTTGTTGACATCCCATCTTCTTACCTCATCCTTGACCAGTATACAAATAGTCCTTCTTATAGGGTTGGTCTTGAGGTCAGCGAATCAATCGTTACTCCAGAAGATGACCCAACACTGAATGATAACGCTGCTGGCACGTCAAACTATTCTGCACCTGGCGGTCACAGATTTAGAATTAAAACAAGTCTTGTCAAGAAAGCAATTAATGACACGACTGATAAAAACTTTATTGAATTACTTCGTCTTAACAACTCCAAAGTTGAAGAGTTTGTTACTGCTACAGCATATTCTGAGCTTGAAAAATCACTTGCGAGAAGGACTTATGAAGAGTCTGGTGATTATGTAATTGATACATTTACTATTACACCTAGAGAAACTTTAGATGATGGTTTCAATAATGGTGTATATCGTGCTGGCTCAACTACAGACAATGGTAATTTAGCATCAGACGATTTTGTATCGTTTGAAATCTCTCCTGGTAGAGCGTACGTTAAAGGGTACAGGACTGAATTCCTTGTCCCTGAGTTTGTAGATGCTCCCAAACCTAGAGATTTTGAATCAGTCCAAAACGGTATTTTAGCATTCCGACTTGGACAATTCTTGAAAGTGTATGATGTTTATGGATGGCCTGACCTTACTGGTGAGGGTGTGCAAGAAGCATATCAAACACTTGAATTGTATGATGATTGGACATTGAATCAAACATCTGCCACAGTTGGTAGAATGATTGGACGTGCTCGCACAATTCAATTGCAGCTCGATAATAACAGTCTCTATGACATGTGGATTTTCGATGCTCAAATGTTTACCGCTATCAACTTTGCTTCAGGAAACAACGCTGTTGCTGTTGGTGATGTGTTGAAAGGTAGGACATCTAATGCTAGAGGATTTGTTGCTGACAATGGCAGTGGCACATACTGTATGCTTGAGCAAGTGTCTGGAGATTTTGTAAACGGCGAAGTTATTGAAAGAGACGGTCGTGTTATCGGTACTCTGGAAGCAGCACATACATTTAGTCTTACTGACTCACGTAGTGTTAGAGGTAGAAACCAATCTAACGTTGTTATCTTTGGTGCAAACCTTCTGCTAAATGACCAGCAGGAAATTGAGTCTTCTACTATTACTCTTGACCAAGCTAGTGGACAAGACATCGTTGGTTTCAGGACCAAAATGGAAGATGACCTTAGACCTGGCGATGTTGTAACTGTATCTAATTCATCAGGAGAAGGTGAAAAGACTCTTAGAATTAAGAGAGTTGACCCAACAAGTATTTCTACAATTTCCACTAACCAAGCAACTGGGTCTGCAGCACCTGTGTTTGATTATTTGACACAGACTGCTTTACTTGATACATCTTTGACAAAGGGAAGTCTTACTGATGGAGAATATGGCACGCTTGTAAGGATGCGTCCTTTCGTATTCCAGAAAGACTATCAGAATGGAGAGATGTCTATTGACACTCCTAGGACTTCTATGAAGTCTATGTCTGATGAATCATTCTTTGTCTTCAGGACATTCAACAATAAAACTGTTGTGTCTGGTGGTGTTACTGTGTCTCTACCAGAATCTGAGCAGTTTGCAACACTGGATGGTGACAACTATATCCTAACTATTCTTGCTGAATCTGGGTCTGCATATTCAGTTGGTGACAACCTTGATATTGATGCTCTTAATGATGCAGGCACATTGACAGTAACCTTCGGTGCTGATAGACAGTCTGTTACTATTGACGGTTTGGCAAATGTCAACACTGTTAAATTGACTGCTCTTGTATCGAAAAATATCGTTACTAGAAAAATTAAAACTGCCGCTAAGATGCGTGCAATGAAAGTTGTCCGCACAAGAAATCAGGCAGACCAACAAAAATATGGTTTGGCATATGGTAACCTTTATGGCACCCGTATTGAAGATGAAGAAATTTCATTCGCACTGAATGATGTCTATAAGATTCATGCTGTATACGAATCAGAAAATGAGCTCGATGCTGAGTCACCATATCTTGTCCTAACAGAATCTACCTTCTTTGATAATGGTAGTGTTATCGTTGGTAAAACATCTGGTGCTCGTGGTAGAGTCATTCAGTTTATTAACAGCACACTAAGATTGTATTATGTTGCTCTAAACGAAATTCCATTTGCAGCAGGTGAGACTGTTGATGGTGTTGATGATGACAACGTATCATTGACTGCTATTGTTGATGACGCTGACGGGTCAGTATCACTTGGTAGTAAAGTTGTTACAAGTCAGTTTGATTTAGACGCTGGACAAAAGGCACACTATTATGATGTGTCTAAGATGACTAGAAACCCACAGTTTACACCTCCTATCCGTAAATTGCTTGTTATCTTTGATTACTTTGTCCATGAATCTTCAGGAGACTATTTCTCTAACCAGTCTTATACTGGTATTGGATTCAAAGATATTCCCAAGTATAAACTTGACGGGTCTATTAACTTCCTTAGAGACCAAGTTGACTTCCGACCAGGTGTCGGTGAGCTTGCTTCAGGAAGCGGCACCGTTTCTGCTCCTTACTATGTAAACTGTGCATCTCTAGACTTTGGTGCTAGGACATTCGATACAACTGGTGGTGCTGGTGGCTCTACCATCTTCGATATTCCTAAGGTTAATACAGAGATTAGGATGGACTATTCCTACTATCTCCCTAGAGCAGATAAACTATTCCTTACTCATGACAATGAGTTGAAGATTGTTAAAGGCGTATCATCTGAAGACCTTCCACCCCCTGACAACATTGATAACGCTATGTTGTTGGCACAGATTGAATACCGTCCTTATGTCTATGATGTAGAAAGAGATATTCTTATTAACCCTGAAATCATTCGTCGTTATACGATGAAAGATATTGGTGACCTTGAGACTAGATTGGCACATGTGGAGTATTACACTTCACTTACCATGCTTGAGTCACAAGCAGAAAACACCAAGTCATATGATGATAATGGTTTCGACCGTTTGAAGAATGGATACGTTGTTGATGACTTCACTGACCATACTATTGGTGACGTGCTTAACATTGACTACAAGTGCTCATTGGACTTCAGTCAAGGTCATCTCCGTCCTGCACACTACACAACTAACGTGCCTCTTCAGTTGAATCTGGCAGAGTCTAGTAACGTTGTTAAGACTGCTGGTAACATGGTAATGTTGCCATACAGTGAGCAAGAGATTGTAAAACAACCTTATGCATCTAGGACTGAGAATGTAAACCCATTTAACGTGTTTACCTTTATTGGTCGTATTGACTTGTCTCCTGCATCTGATGACTGGATTGACATCGAGCGTAAACCTGCAAGAGTTGAAAACGTAGAAGGTGACTTCTCTGCTGTTGCTAGAGACCTTCAGATTGACCAGAATGGTTTTGCTCCTATCCAATGGGGTAGTTGGAAGACTAACTGGACTGGTGAATCTCTAATTTCCAGCTCTAGATTTAGAAACAGGTCTGGTAGTTTTGCTGCTGGTGGTCGTAGACTCGGTAGATTGGGTCACGGTCAAGGAAGACAACCACTGTTTGTCCATGAAAGAAGGACATGGCGTGTTGTTAACAACCAAGCAAGACAAGGTATTAGGACTCGTGTTACACCTAAGATTGACCGTAAGTCACTTGGTGATAGCGTCCTTTCACAATCAGTTGTGCCTTGGATTCGCTCAAGAAATATCGGTTTCAACGTTGATAGACTGAAACCAAGAACTAGAATGTATGCCTTCTTTGATGGCGTTAACGTTTCTGGTTACATGACACCAAAAGTTATTGAGTTGGTTAAGTCTTCTACTGCAGACCCTAACACTAACGAGACTCCTTTTGTTGTTGGTGAAACTGTAATGGGTAGCATCTCTAAGTGTCAACTTAAAGTTGCTCCTGCTAATGATGGTTTGAAGACTGACCCTTATGGCACTGGTGCAGCTGGACTTGCTGAGTCTTATGCATCACAAACTGCATTCTTGAATATTGATATCACTGCAATGGCAGAGAGTGTCAACCCTAATTTCTTCGGTAACGTAGTTGTCGGTGAGGTATTGGTTGGACAAACCTCTGGTGCACGTGCTGTTGTAAGAGACCGTCGTCTTCTTACTGATAACATTGGTAATCTCCAAGGCACCCTGTTTATTCCTTCACCTAAGAATGATTCCAACCCACGTTGGGCAACAGGTACTCGCTCAGTTAGATTTACTACAAGTGATACTAATAGTAGAGCACCTGGCGAAGTTACTTCATCTGCAGATACTACATATCAGGCAACAGGTACATTGAAGACTGTTAGGGAAAATATTCTCGCAATCAGAAATGCTGAAGTTGTTAGAGACACAGTTAACGATAGAAGGACTGTTACTACTACTAGGACATCCACACGTCAGGTTGGTTGGTATGACCCTCTTGCACAATCATTCCTTGTTGAGGAAGAAGGTGGTGTATTCTTGACCAGTGTTGATATCTTCTTCAAGACTAAAGATAGCAGCATTCCTATCTCTATGCAGATTAGGACCATGGAAAATGGTTATCCTTCTAAGGAAATTCTTCCATTCTCTGATTGCACTATCGACCCTGACCAAGTTGACCTTTCTGATAATGCAGCAATTGCTTCTAAATTTACGTTTAGGTCTCCTGTTTATATTAAAGCAGGTATTGAATATTGTGTAGTCTTACTGTCTGACTCTAACGAATATCAAGTCTGGATTTCCAGAATGGGTGATATCGATGTATCTGGCACAAGGACTATCTCTGAGCAACCTTATTCTGGTGTGCTCTTCAAATCACAAAACGCATCTACTTGGACTGCTGACCAGTACGAAGACCTTAAATTTACTGTCAATCGTGCGGTCTTTACTGCAAGTCAGGGCACTGTTGTTCTTAACAACGCTGAGTTGGGAAGAGGTAACAGAGGTATTCATAACCTTATTGAGAATCCAATTCAGACCCTGAAACCAACACAACAACTTTTGATGCCATCTGGTAGTAACTACAACTTTACAGTTGGTGCAAGAATTGTCCAGCAACCTTCAGGTGCTGCAGGTACTATTAAAGAATATGATGCAACGTCTGACCCTGAAAAAATGACGTTGACGGATATCACAGGCACATTTGCTTCTGGTTTCCTTGATACTAATGGTGACCCATTCCAAGGTCTAACATCATCTCAGTCTGTTGCAACAATCACGTTGTCTGCAATCTTTAACGGTGTGTTTGAAGTTGGAGACCAAGTTAGTGGGTCTGGTAGTGGTGCTGTCGGCACGGTTACATCTTACGATGCTAACACTAACGTACTTCTACTTAACTTTATTACAAAACAATTTGATTCTTCCGATACACTGTCTGAACCAGGCGGCACATCGGCAACAATTTCAAACATTGTTTATAGTGGTGACTCTTACACTGCATATCCAACTTCTACTCCATCATTCCCTGCGGATGATAAGGAAGTGTTGGTATACCACAGAAATCATGGTATGCATCAACGCACCAACAACGTAGAGATTATGGGTATTCATTCTGAAGTCCCTGATACTACATTGACTACTACACTTGCTGCAGGAAGCACAAGTATTCAGGTGCAAGACGCTAGTCAATTCCACACCATCATTGGTGGTGGGTCTATCGGTAACCTGAATCCTGGTTATATGAAGATTAATGATGAGATTATTCAATACTCTTCTATCTCTTCTAACGGTCAAGTTATTACAGTTGCTACCTCAGGTAGAGGCACTAATGGCACTGCTGATGTTGAGCACCCATCTGGAAGTGTTGTGGAATGTTACAACTTAGATGGTATTCCGCTAACAGAGTTGAATAAAGTCCACACTTCAATCTCTTGTCCATGGATTGATACCTACATGATTCACATTGACCATGTGGCAACCAATGGTATTAGAGGTGGTGGTGCAGATGTTTGGTCTTCTCAAAACGTCCAGTTTGAGTGTATTACACCAACAATCTCAACGATGCAACTTCCTGAAACCTCAGTTATTGCTCGTGTAAATACTACTACAGGTACCTCCGTGGGAGATGGCTCAACAACTGTTGACCAAAACTCTTTCATTAACAACGGACAATATCTGGATGTGGTGCTAAATGATGAAAATCATTTCACATCGCCGCAACTTATTTGCTCTAAAATTAATGAGCAAAACAAACTTGATGGTAATAAGTCGCTAACTATGGCGATTACTCTTACCACCGATAAACCAACGGTCTCTCCATGTATTGACCTAGATAGATTGTCGCTTATTACGACAACTAATAGAATCAATAATTGGCCTGGTGGTCCATCACCTTATGGACAACAGTCTGCTATTGATAAGTCTCAAGACGTATCTACGCTATCATCAGGCGACCAAAACGACGCGGTATATATTACTCGTCTCGCCCGTTTGGGTAGTGAGGCACGCTCTATCAAGGTTGATTTCCAAATTACCAGACACCCTGCAACTGAAGTAAGAATTTACTATCGTGCATTTAAGGCTGGTGACAACGCCGATCCTAATAACGTCGGTTGGACATCTATCGGAAACCCAATTGCCAATCTCAACCAGCAGTATGACACCTCTCCTTCAGAAGAATATCTGTGGAAGGACTACGCTTACGAGAAAAAAGGTTTAAGTTTCAACGCCTTCCAGTTAAAAATTGTGATGAGGTCTAAGAATCAGGCTCGCGTCCCTCTTATTGCTGACCTTAGAGCTATTGCCCTTGCAACCTAACACGGTTGATTATAATAGTTATTATTGATTATGTCAAGAGACACCGAACAAGACCATATACAACCATACTCTCCCGACCTTATCCCAGTAGAGGGTAAGGACGGTTGGTACAGAGACCCGCATTCAAATGCTATTGTCAATTGTAATAAATCAGAGTATAATGACTATATGGATGCTTACAATCGTCGTCTGAAGAAAGACGAAAAGTTTGAAGCCTTACAAGATGACGTTGACGGTCTAAAATCAGACCTAGGCGAAATCAAAAATTTACTGAAAACACTTATACAAGGAGAACCAGATGCCCGCTGATGTGACCGAAACTGCAAATCAAGATGAATTGCTTGAGCAATTTCGCACTCGTTATCAAAATTTGATTGCTGAGAACCAAGATCTTGGTAAGAAAATCAAAGACAATGAGGCGACTGCTCTTAAACTTTTGGGTGCTATTGAGACACTAGAATATCTCAAGCCTAAACCAGAAGAAACTTCCGAGGAAGCAAAAACCGAGGAATAACAACTTGACCCCGCAAGGGGTCTTTTTTTAGATATAAATAACTCAGAAAGACTGTGCACAGTGCCCTAGGATCCTAAGAAATGGCAAACAGAATTCAATTACGCCGTGATGGTGCCCAGCAATGGGCAAACGTCAACCCCATTCTCGCTCAAGGAGAATTGGGGATTGAAATTGATACGTCCCGAATAAAAATTGGTGACGGTGTTACATCATGGAACTCTCTCAGATATGAGAGACCTATTGAAACAGAATCAAATACCGCTAACACTCTTGTTAAACGAGATGCTGACGGTAACTTTGAAGCAGGTGCAATTACTGCATCCCTGATTGGTAATGCTGCTACAGCAACACGACTCGCTAACGCTAGACAAATTAGTCTGGGTGGCGACATGTCTGGTGCAGGTACGTTTGATGGATCCGCAAACCTCACCATTACTGCTGAGTTGAATTATGTGGTCGCACTGCCACACTATGATGCTAATGACCTAGACGCACAAGGAACTTACACACGTATCACGGTTGACTCTCGTGGTCGTATTGTGGATGCTGACAACCCGAATTCATTGGCAGCATATGGTATTGGAGACGCACAACCTTTAGATAGCGACTTGACATCTCTGGCAAGTATGTCAGGATTTGGTCTTATTTCTAGACAATCTGAAGGCACACTGGTAAACCGCACAATTACTGGTGGTAGTGGTCGTATCATTGTCCAAAATGGTAACGCTCAGTCATCTAACCCATTCATTGACCTAGCAGATACAACGGTTGTCATTGGCACATACAACCCTATTCTACCTGCTGCTGACGCACTTAATTCTGCCACGACTGGTAGTGAAACTGTCAACACTGTGAACTTTACAGTTGACAGATATGGTCGTCTAACTTATGCTAATACTTCACCTATTGCAACAGCAACAGAGGGAGCAAAAGATGGTACAACTTTCACCCTTTACGATAACGCTACTGTATATCCTAGATTTTCCAAGGTTATTGCAAGTAACGGTAGAGCGTATCAGGCAGCTATTCGTAACATCCCAGCGGGACTCGGAGAGCCTAGTCACAACACGCAGAATGGCGATAACGACGATCAAGGTGGATGGAGAGACCTTGGTTCTGATACCATCGAGCAAAAGGGTCTTGCGAGTTTTGACCAAGAAGACTTTGACGTAGACTCTAACGGTCATGTGACTATTGCCACAAGAGCAGTAGAAAATTCCCAGTTGCAATCACTGGGTCAGTTGATGTTTACGGACCAAAATGCTACCGAGACTTTTGAGCTGGACCCCGAAAGGACGACTGATAATGCTTATCATGGCATTACCAAGCTTAATCATATTAACGTTAACAACAGAACAGGCGGTAGCGTATTCCGTATCGTTGGTTACGATACTGGTGAGTATCCTTTCCAACCTGGCGTTTTGGATCAGGGCAATTCCTATCCTGCTATTGCTGCTGACGACGCTAATGGTAACGGTGATGCTAACTGGGGATCATCTCTCACTGGTGCTGTTGACATTAACCTCGATACTACCATCTCTGGTAATATCACTCTTGATGTTACAAAAGACAACCAGTTTATTAAGAGGACATCAGGTAATGTAGACTTCCATCTGGAAGTTAACGAGGCACAGTCTCGTAACATGAATATTACCGCCAACAATAATAACGCTGGCGGCACTGCAAATATTAATATCACTGCTGACAACGAGATTACTATTGCCAGCACTGATGCAGCATACTTCGTTAATGTTGAGGATTATAGATTCCAACAAAACGTATTGAGTACCAATAATTCCACGATGGTGCTCGATCCAGGTGATGATGATGCTGCAACGGGTCTTGTGCAGATTCGTGGTGACCTTCAAGTAGACGGCACTACGACTACGGTTAATTCCACTACAGTGACCGTCCAAGACCCTATCATCACCTTGGGTGGTGAAGACACTCTTGTTTCTGATGATAACAAGGACCGTGGAGTAGAAATTAGATATTATGATACACAAGAAAGATTTGGTTTCTTCGGTTGGGACGAGGATTACGCGGACTCTAACATATGGTCTGGCACTGGCGGCTATCGCTTCCTCTACAACGCGACTAACTCCTCTGAAGTATTCACTGGCACTGACGCTCCTCTCATTGCTGGTAACCTCAGACTAACCACAAACACTTCTTCCACTTGGAAGACACCTACAACTGGCACACTGGTAGTAACTGGTGGTGTCGGTGTTTCTGAGAATCTTAACGTCGGTGGGACTACTCACCTTAATGGTAACGTTGAGATTGACGGCACTGTTGACATCGATGCTAACTTTGCTGTTAGGAATAACACTACCGATAAATTTACTGTCGAAAGTGCATCTGGTAATACCGTAATCGAAGGGACATTGGATGTCCAATTAGAGACTGAGATTACTGACAATCTAATCATTACGGCCGATGCCAAAGAATTTAAGATTCGCACTGCAAGTAATGTTGACAAGTTTGTCGTTGACACAGACAACGGTAACACAGTTATCCAAGGTACAGTCAACGTAGTCAACGCTGTTGACTTTGATTCAACCCTTAACGTAGATAGCGATGTAACATTCAATGCAACTTTGGATGTAGATGATGACGCAACATTTCATAATGATGTAACGCTTGATGTCACTGGTAAGTTCTTTACCATAACTAATGGTAGCAGTCAAACATTCAGAGTTGCTTCTACCAATGGAAACACTGACATTGAAGGTAGTCTTAATGTTGGTGGTGTCAACACTTTTGAGCGCACTAATAATATCACTGTTGACGCTACTACAAGTGAATCAGACATCACACTCAGCTCAGGGGGCAATGCTACCTATGCGGGTGGTGTCAACATCGACAAAGACGTTAGAATTGGCACCGACTTATATGTTGCCGACCGCATAGTTGTTAAGGATGCTGGCACAGCACGCACCAGACCTTCACTTCTAAACAACGTTGACATCCTATATCGTCAATACATTGGTGCAACTACTGCACACAATGCAAGTTTTGCTGACGACCCAGATGCAAACCTAAGAGTTGCTGGTGGCGTTGGTATCGTACAAGATTTACATGTTGGTGACGACTTCTACGTTGGTAAAGTTGGCACTAATGACACTGTTGAATTCTCCATCCTAGGAGAAAATGGCCAAACTACAATTGGTCGTGTTGGTCAGGGTAGTGCTACTGCTGGTAGTCTTACTGTCCATGGTGATGTAGTATTCAATCGTGACGTGTCCTTTAATGGGTCACAGATGACATTCGGTGATGCAAATACCGATGTCTTGACTGTTAATGCAGTCTCCACATTCACCGACAACTTGACTGTTGATGGTGACCTTACAGTTAATAGCAATACTCTTATTGAGGGTAACCTAACTGTTAACGGCACAACCACTACTGTAAACTCAACGGTCACTACAGTTGACGACCCTGTGATGACACTGGGTGGTGATACTGCACCTTCTGGTCAAGATGCATTTGACAGAGGAATTGAATTCAGGTATTATGATAATACTGCTAGATTAGGATTCTTCGGATGGGACAATTCAGCATCCAGATATGCCTTCTATCATGCAGCAACTAACTCCAGCGAAGCATTCTCAGGGACACGCTCTGGTATTGACGCTGGTAGTATAAAACTATTTGATACAACTAATGCGACGAATTCTTCTTCTGGCACCCTTATCGTTGGTGGTGGTGCTGGTATCGGATTGGATCTTTTCGTTGGAGACGACCTCATCGTCGCTGACGATGGACAATTTGGTGGAAATGTCAGTATCACTGGCACGCTCGATGTAACTGATGACTTTGCAGTTAGCACTACCTTTACAGTAGATGCTGGCACTGGAAACACATTTGCAAACGGCACATTTAATGTCAACGGTAATACAGTAATTGGTAACCAAGCCTCTGACTCTCATACAGTCAACGGCACAGTTTCGTTTAACCATGCAATTACTTCTACTGATATTACTGCAGACAACATCAAGATTGGTGTAGATGGGTCTACAGAAATTTCTACTACCTCTGGTAATCTAATCCTAGATTCTCAAGCAGGCACTGTTAATATTACTGATGATGCTGACGTAGATGGAGACTTAAATGTTGACGGTAATACGAAGGTTGATGGCACTCTCACTGTTGATGGCAATACTACTATTGGTAACGCTTCAGGTGACGCACATAGTTTCACAGGTACGGTCCAGTTTAACCAAGCAATCACCTCAACAGATATCACCGCCGACGCAATCAAGATCGGGGTCGATGCATCTAATGAGATTAGTACCACAGCTGGTGACCTTATCCTAGATTCGGCTGAAGGTAAAGTCCACATCACAGATAATGCTGAGATTGATGGAGCACTTACAGTTGATGGAAACACTCAACTTGGTGACTCTTCTAGCGATACTCTGACAGTCAATGCAACGTCAACCTTTAACGCTGCTATTACTTCTACAGACATCACTGCTGATGCTGTAAGAATTGGTGTTGCCGCGGCCGCTGAAATTGATACAACTGCTGGTAATCTAACTCTTGATTCTGCAGGTGGCACAGTTGCAATCGATGATGATGCTACAGTCAGTGGCACTCTGGTTGTATCTAACCAAGCAACTATCAATGACACTCTACTCATTGATGCTACTAATGAAAACTTTGTTATCAGGTCTTCTCTGGTTGACAGATTCACTGTTGACACTGACAACGGTAACACATATATTGCTGGCACAACTCAGATTGAAGGTCTGCTAACTGTCAACGATAACATTGACCACAATGGTAATCAGGATACTTCTGGCACACTGACTGTTGGCGGCCGCACAGAATTGAATGGTATTGTAGATGTTGATGCTGACTTCGCTGTCCGCTCTGGCACTACTGATAAGTTTACTATCCTTTCTGCATCTGGTAATTTCGATACTGCTGGTAACGGTAGTATCACAGGCACACTTTCAGTAACTGATACTGCTGCCTTTGCTGAGAAAGTTACACTCAGTGCTAATGAAACCGCTAACCGTCTAACTGCTAACGCAGCACTGATGGTCCCTAATGGTGGTATCACAGTATTTGAAGATTCTTACTTCGGTCAAGACATCTATGTCGGACCTGACCAGAATGAAACCATCACCTTCTTTGGTGCTACAGGTAACATCACTGCAGACGGCACAATCACATCTGCTACTATTGCTGCTACCACTGGTAATATCTCAACGGTTAACACAACCTCTAACGTCAACGTTGGTGGTAGTATTATTGTTAACACTAATAAGTTTATTGTTTCTGGTGCATCTGGTAATGTAGATATTGCTGGCACAGTTGACATCGCTGGTCGCACAATTATTGATGATACACTTCAGGTAACATCTGATGTTGATGTTGATGGAAACCTCAATGTTGACGGCAACCAACAACTAGACGGCACGCTGACTGTTGATAGCACATCACTGTTTAAGGACAGCATGGTCCTCCGTGGTGCTTCTAAGTCTATCAAGTTGCAGAATGGCAGCGGCACTGACAAGATTACACTTAACTCTACTTCAGGTAACGCTGAGATTACTGGTCTTTCAACTCTTGGAAGTCTTGAAGTTACTAACAACTCCTCTTTGGGTGGCACACTGAATGTTACTGGACAGATTACTGGTAATGTTACTGGTGACCTTACAGGTACCTCAGACAAAGCAAATCTGGTTGACGTTACTGAGACAGCAACTTCTAACCTGACTTACTTCCCTGCATTTGTTTCTGCTAACAGCGGTCACACTGAAATCAGGACTGACTCTCAGCAACTTCAGTATAATCCGTTTGAAAACAGACTGACTGTTACAAACTTCCGCTCAACCACTGACTTTGAAGTCCAAGGTAACTTGAATGTTACTGGTGCCTTGACCTTCTTCCAGTCACAGGTTGGTAGTATTGCTAACCATGATACTGATGCACTTGTAGAAGGCACAACAAACCTTTACTATACTAATGAGAGAGTAGACGACCGTGTTGCTGCTCTTGTCCAAGGTGGCACTGGAATTGATGCTGCATATGATGATGC
>Ga0163110_10000048_pt1 | contig 59534 bp, 48 predicted proteins | sample CRUFie1St17metaG_FD_108703 | JGI IMG/M metagenome (GOLD analysis project Ga0163110, IMG submission 108703) | Marine microbial communities from the Costa Rica Dome - CRUD Field 142mm St17 metaG | ecosystem: Environmental > Aquatic > Marine > Oceanic > Photic zone | place: Costa Rica: the Eastern...
ATCGTGTTAATTATATCCTCGAGTTGATTGAATGCTTGGCCAATTAATCTTTGATATATTATGTGATATATTATGCTGGTTTTGGGTAGCCCCAAGTTGGTTTGGCAAAGAAAAAGGCAAACCCGCAGAAACCCAATTCGTTTCAATCAACAACAATTGCTCTATTGATGGTTGTAATGCAATGAGGTATGAAGAATCAGAATATTGTTTGAGGCATGAAGCGTTTCCACCCAAGGAATCCAAAGAAGAAACTCAGCAAGAAGAAAACTGGTGGAGTGACGAGAATTAGTGGCGCCCCGACCGGGATTTGAACCCGGGTCGAAGCCTCGACAGGGCTTCATGATAGGCCACTACACCATCGGGGCAGGATTGGGGACGACTACCGTTCTGTATTTCAATCGCTCGCGGGACGTGGATGTTGTGATTTAACCAAATCGAAATGAAAATTAGAGGCAAAAACGGGGCATTATTCATGACCCCTCTTTGGTTGCAGTTCTGCATGAGTGAGGACCGATTGGTCATCGACGTTATCGATAATGGCGGACAATGGACTCACCGTGAATGGCGTATGTTACGTTACATGGGAGTGGATACCCAGATTCTAGCCAACGATACTCCAGTATCCGAATTACGTGATTTGAACGGCTTGATACTCTCAGGGGGAGCAGCCCGAGTCGGGTTAACCGGAGAGTTGGGAAATTGTGCGGGCTATCTTGAATTGAATATTCCAATTATGGGAATCTGTGCTGGGCACCAATTCATGGCCGGATTTTATGGTGGCCGAGCCGATGAAGCCCCTGCTCCAGAATTTGGAGCAGCTACAATCAATCTCATCGATGGGGGAGGGCCATTATTTGCGGGAACCCCCGATACCCAAACAGTTTGGGAGAGCCATAATGACGAGGTTGTGGTATTGCCTGAAGGCTTCAGAATTACAGCAAGCAGTGAGTCATGCGAAATTCAGGCTATGGAGAACGAAGGATTGGATCGATTCGGTCTACAATTCCATCCAGAAGTCAATGACTCAGAGTATGGAGCAAAGATATTCGAGAACTTCGTGAATATATGCCGCAGGGCCCTTTAGGGCCCATTTGCTCGATGAGCAGATTGAAGAAGGGCTGGCAAGTCGACGGCTCGATGGCGAACAGGCTCACGCTCTACAAGTGCCGCTCCTGCAACCGCACAGACAGAAAAGAGTACAATCCAGACGGTAATGTATCCTGCAACCACTGTAGTTCTGTAATGGAAGCAATAGAAGTCCGATACAAGTGTGTCCGATGTGGACATATTGAATGGATGGAAGTTGGTGCAGTCGGTAAGTCATGTCACAAGTGCGGATACCGAATTTTCGTCAAACCTCGGAAGGAAGGAACCGACCGCGGTTACAAGATTCTCAAGGCCCGATGAAACCACTTATCTCCTGTGGAACTAATGGCGCGGAGTTCAAGACCCGCCTAATTCACGATACCCTGTGGCAAGTTGGCTGAGCACTCATGCTCCACGCACTTTCGATGAATTGGCTGCGCCAAAAGGTGTCCGTGCAGCTCTCAAGAGTGCAAGTCTGGCTTCTGAACCCCCTCATCTTCTGATTACAGGCCCTGCCGGAGTTGGAAAAACAGCCTCATGGCGCTTAGTTGCCCGTCAGATGCTAGGGCCAGGTTGGAAATCTACCACCCATGTTTTGCAAGCACGTGACTTGATGCGGACAAGAGGCGCTATGGCCAAGTTTGAGGAATTCCTCAGGCCTGGAGGCGCCGGTTCAACAGATACATTGGCCGGCCGAATGAGCCTAGATGCATACGATCGAGGAATTATTTCTCCATCTGAAGGAGATATAGCACCGGCCGGGGCCGAATTAGAAATTGAATCCGGCCGAATACCCGTTAGTCGATTATTGGTTATCGAAGATGCAGATCACCTCGGAGGGATTAGACAGGCGTATCTACGTAGAATGATGGAAACCGTTGGGGTAGCAAGTCGTTTCATTCTTGTTGCAAGAGCCCCATCGAGCCTAATCGATGCAATTCGATCAAGGACTCGGATGATTCGTATACCATCAACAGAAAGAGAAGTAATTATCGAAACAATGCAATCTATTGCAAACTCAAACTCATTTTCTGTAGATTCAGGTGTATTAGGTGATTTAGCCTATATCTCAGAGGGTAATTTGCGCAAATCACTCTTCACTTTGGAAATGCTACATGCTAGAGGCCTTACCGAAGACCGCTCCGCAGTTCATCGATTGGTTCAGGCGACAACTCTTCAAGCCGGAAGACACCTTCTGGAGTTGGCATTGCGAGGAAGGGTTGTAGAATGGAGATGGGAAAGTGTCAGGGGGCGCCGTTCCAAAGTCTTAGGCGGTGCAATTGCCGAAATTGATCGTTTAATGAATGACCACGGTTTAGACCCTGACGACATAATTTCTCAACTTCATGATGTCTTGATTGGAAGGCGTCTCTCTCTCCCAGATGAACTACGTTGTGAGTTACTTTCTGCATTGGCTGTATGTGATACACAAATTCGTAGCACAATGCATGCTAGGATTCCATTTGAGAACTTCCTTCACAATGCAGCTAACTCAGGCAGGAAGCATGGTTTAGCGTTTGGTTAGTGGCGGGCGCGGCAGGATTCGAACCCGCGGTCCCTGGCTTAGGAGGCCAGTGCATTATCCAGGCTATGCTACACGCCCACTCCGGCGACCGCATCCCCCTCAAGAACTCTAAGGGTGTCAAAATTGCCTCTTTGAGACATAAATTGAGCCGAGAGAATCAAGCCATGTTCCATGTCGGACAACCATGGCAGGTGAGCGCAGCCTCCCAACTCCTTACGCCAAGGAGAGCGACCGTCAGGTGCAACAAGAGCAGGCACTAAGCCTTCGAGTTAAAGCCAGAGATGCAGGAAGAAGGTTCTGGGTTAGAATAGCAACAAGCCGCCCTCAACCACAACTACGCACTCTGTTTTCTTTGCTTGCCCCAATAACCACGGCTCTCCTGTTAATAGGATGGGAATTTGCCTCTTTCCAAGTCGCAATAGCCGTTCATGCAGCCCTCACTCTCAGCCTTATTCCGGCATTATTCGCTGCAAGCTTCGCGCGTATGTCAGCTAGAGATAGGCTAAGATTACGAGCGGTGGGATTCCGCTCAATGAATTCTTATCCTGGTGTTGAACGCATTTTGAATTCACTTGATGAAAGAAGAATCAGAGAAAGAGTAAGGATAACTTGCAGTGTACTAGCAACGACTGCCTTAGCCTCACTTTGGAATTTAGATGCAGGTGAAACCCTGAGCTCCCTAGTACTAGGTTTCTGTATCGCTCTCTCAGTTATCTGTTTTCTAAATACACGACAATTAGAAGTTTCAATCCCTATGCGTTCGAATTCATTCCCGCTACTCTCTCTACACGCGCCTACTCTTCATGACAGCACACTAGACCGAGTGTTATCTGATCTCTTAGTCGCACACTTAGATCCAGAGACTGCTAGCCATTGGGATATTTGGAAAAAATCTCTAATCAATGACGTTCGGAGTGAACAAACCCCGGACTCAGCAGTCGAACACCTACTGCAAGCAATTCATCTTGAGCACCTCGGATTGCTTGACGATGATGGTCTACTTAGTGAAACTAGACGTGTCTTCAAGGTCTCTGCTATAGATGGGCTATTCTCATCAACATCAAAATTCAATATGAAAACACTGAGAAGACTACTGGCGCATACTCGAGCATGGCAACCTGGCCTATTTCGCCTCACTGACAGATTACAGGATTCGGTCATTAGAGGAGACCCCAGCTTAACCGAGGAGGCTTGGAGATTGGACCTAGACCTTCCTCCTAGGTGTGGACAAGGCCAAGGCAATCTATTCGTCATGATACACAACCATTCAGGTAAAAATCAATCAATTGAGGTAGACATATTGGCGGCCGAAGGAGAACCTGAACTTCAGACATTGAGAGTATTCGCTAAATCATCTAGTCAACCAAATTCACCAATCTCCATTAGTGAACAAAGAGGTGCATTAACAGAATCTTTTGGTCGTCTTCTAGCGGACTCTACAGTGCTTTGGATAGGCTTGGCATGGCCCGATTCTATATCCGGTCCTCACCCAGTTCAGGTCACTTTAAGGAACGAAAAAGGGGAGACTCTAGAATCGATTGTTGTAACTACTATCCTCTCCTCAGGAGTCCAAGCAGAGAGTATGGGACATCGTATGGCTGACGCAGCATCAGAAGTCCGAAGAATAGCATTGGCGCTTGCAGATTGAGGTTATTTTCGGGACGAAGTCCCGAGCGTCATCTTCATGTCGCGAACACGGCTCGCTGGAGTCGAGAAACATGGAGTCCTGGGAGTTAGTCATCGTTGGCTCTGGTCCAGCCGCACTTAGAGCATCTATTGCTGCGGCTGATTCCGGAACTAGTCCATTACTTATCGAATCGTCCGGTATTGGGGCAGGAAGTGCAGGAACTGACCTCGCAGGGCTAGCAGCTTCTATCGATGAGGTAAGTTCAACAGGACACCGCGATGATACAATTTCCGCCGGCGGCGAATCAACAAACAATATTGCCGCCGCCAGAGTCTGCGGAGAAGCAGTGGGAGTTTTAGCCGAACTCGAAAAATGGGGCCTTGTTCTTCGTCGTCGAGAAGGCGGTTTACCCCATGCTACACAAGTTGCTGGACACAGTATGCCTAGAATGACCGGTTGTGGAGATGCAACCGGACGAAACATAACTCGCATTCTGGAAGAGCAGGCAATGAAGAGAGGAGTCGTCCGCCGCTCAGATATTCAAGTCATGTCGTTGGTTATGGACGGTAAACAGGTTAGAGGAATTACTGCTTATGACATCAACACTGGAGAAGTAATCGGAATTCAATCCAAGGCCGTTATACTCGCAACTTCCGGACATCAGGGTGTTTGGAGCAGCCCGTCAAATGGGTCAGGGCTTGGATCAGCATTAATCGCCTCTGCAGGGATAAAGTTGACAGGAATGGAGAGCAACCCCACACATCCTCTCACCGTTAGAGGAACAGATCTCAACATCACTCTCGATGTATTGGGGTCTGGAGGCAGAGTCAGGAAATCTAGTGGAGAGGACGTTGACCCCAGCGAGGTCGGGAATGATGATTGTGTTCTAGATCTAAGAGGCCTAGAACCAGATGCTAAGGTTTGGTTCTCTAACACAAGGACTAGAATCAAAGATAGAACCGGCTTAGATATCTCCAGAGATGTCGTTCCAATCACAAAAAGTATCGCCACAACAACAGGAGGGGCTCCGGTTGACGAATACGGAAGAGTAACCTTCCAGAAGGGCAAAAAGTGGGCGACTGGGATTTACGCAGCAGGCCGTACAGCAAACAACGGAATGCATGGAGATGGCATTTTGCCAGGAAACCTAATTCTCGATGATTTAGTTGGTGGAAGTAATGCAGGAATGCATGCAGGAGAATGGGTAAAAGAAGCCACTTTTGGCGGTTCTAATTTAGTCGAAAAAGCGATATCCAAATCTATCAAGACAATCGAGTCACTGAAGATTGCAAATGGTGCCTCTGTTGGCCAAACATCAGCAACATTGTCGTCAGTGATGTCATCTTGTACCAATGGTTCCAGAGACGAATCATCTCTAAAAGCCGCATTAAAAGCAATTTCCGAGATTAAGAAAACTGGAATCAAAGTAACCGATCAATCAACAGTGATGAACACAGAGGTATGCTCAGCTCTGAGACTTCAAGGAATGATCACTCTAGCCGAGCAGATAGCAAAATCCTGAGGAATCACAATGAGTGAAGAACCCACAATCTTCACTCGAATAATTAACGGTGAATTACCTTGTCATAAGGTATATGAAGACGACCTCATTTTTGCATTCCTTGACATTCAACCCCTAACAAGGGGGCACACATTGGTTATTCCAAAAGAACCAGCTCCTTCAATAGACCAATTGAGTCTAGATTCTGCCGCGGCTCTTGGCAGGGCTTTACCGATAGTAAGCAGAGCTGTGCTCAAGGTAACTGGAGCCACTGCGTACAACCTAATCCAAAACAATGGACACGAGGCAGGGATGTCAATCGCCCACGTCCATATTCACATCATTCCACGATATCCAGACTCAACTCACTCATTCCTCTGGAAATATGGAAAGATAGACCATGAGGATGCAAAAATACTCGCTGAAAGCATATCAAAGGCCACAGATTAGAATCGGTGGATTATCAACCCCTTGTATCCTCGCAGCCATGTGGCGGACTCCCAAAACGCGCCTGAGATACTCCCAGAACTATCTGAGAGCGCGACCCGATTGAATCGCAAAAAGCTCAATCGAGTTCCTTTCAATCATGAGGGTAAACACCCTGGAAAGAGATGGGCACACACCGCAATCAATCTGATGTTTGAATTTGGAAACCGAGCCATTTTTAGAAATAGTGAATCAGATCTTCTACCCGAAACCAAGGGAGGCGTGATCTATGTTTCGACCCATATCAATGGATTAGTAGACCCCATGCTTATTGCCCGCCTCCAGAGAAAACGAATAATCTCACTTGGCCGCCATGATTTGACCACCCGTCCAGTAATTGGTTGGTGGGCTAGGCGTTTTGGCACTCAACCAGTACTTCGTAAAGCGGAAGTAGAAGCCGGAATAGTTGATGCCGATTATGCAAGATACATCAATGATAGAGGCATGTTGACAGTAGCCTCCTGCCTCGCAACAGGTCATTCTGCGGTAGTAATGCCAGAAGGCAAATCACACCAAGACTCTCAACTACACGCCTTACGTTCTGGCTCTTTTCGAGCCGCTCTTGCGGCATCCGCAATAGCAGATGAGAAAGGACTTCCTGCACCGGTGATTCAACCTGTTGGATTACACTGGAGAACCCATCACTGGCTTCGAACCGATAATTATGTAGAATTTGGTCAGCCATTGGTAATACCTTCAATTTACTCAACCGATGATAGGAAAAAATTGGCTTCTGGAGAATGGGTTGAACCAAGTTATGAAGATACTAATGAGTTGCGAAATCGGGTTTTCCAGACACTATCTCCTATGACTCCAGATTCTCCTGACTGGGAAACCTATCGAGCCTGGAAACTTTTGGCTCATGTAGGCGCAAACAAAACAGATACCCAACTACATTCACTGTCAGAGGAAGTACATGCAACAAGAGACGTGAGAGATAGCATTGGTAGAGAAATCAACAATCCCATGATGGAGCAAGCAAAGGAAGCGGCCGAAATTCTTCACAAAAATGACCTGTATGCAAACTCATTAAACAGATCAAATCGTTTGCGTCAAAAAACCCTCGGAGAACAACTACGAGGTATTCTGGGATTGATTTTGATGCTAATAACCCTACCAATCACTCTACCATCCTCTGGTATTCAATGGGCCCTCGCGAAGTATATGGCCGAATCTAGTGATGAAGGATTAGACTCTAGAACTACATACTTCATGTTAGCCGGAATGTTTTCTCCAGTATTTTTCTGGCCCCCAGCCGCGTTACTGGGAACATATCTATACTCAGGTTTATCGATGGACTTAGTGACACTATACACATTCATTCTTCTGAATTTATGTTTCTACCTCGCTGCTTCAATTGCATTATCGGGCTATGATTTGTGGACAGATTTAGTCAACGCTAGTAACCGGAAGAAATTGAGTCAGACAAAAGATGGAGATAGATTCCATGAATTAGTAGATAACATCTCATCTAGACTCGGCGCTCTCAAATAGGACCTCCAATAGCCGACAACAATGGATAGTAAGTCGGCGGTCGATTCAATCAAGACTTGGCTGGCCCGAGAAAAACTCGAATATAGAGAAGTCTCCGACGCTCAAGCACTCATACATCTTCATGTAAAATATCCTCCAACTAAACAAGGTCATGTATTCAACGTTGTAATTCCAAAGAATCGAGATCTTGCTTTGATTTATTCAATAACACGTGTGGATGAAGGCCAACAAAATGAGATGCAGGAACATGGAAAAGAAGATTCGGATGCTTGGGAGGAATGGCTACATGGAACCCGAATACAATTAACACGTTCAAATCTCGATTGGGTTTTACACGTTGGCAAAGCCAAAGAAGAAGTCCCGGGTCCATTACAAGCCTTCAATCTCTCAAGTCCAATTTGGTTTGACGGTCTTACACAAAATGAATTTATGCAAACAATGAGGAGTTTATGGCTAGCTAAGTTAGAATTAATCCATCAAATAAAATATGCATACGGGAAGGGCATTGGTAAGCCCGGAAAGGTTGACGATTGGGACGCTAAGAAGACAAAAAAACAAACCTTTCAGACTCCAAAAAAGCAATCAAAAAGCCACCCTATTGATACCGATGAAACCGGTGGTTTTGGTAGTGAATTTGACCCCGCTGATTGGGTCTGAGTCAACAATGTAATTTTTGTTAAATTTCATTATTTGGGAAATATAACTCATGACGCGTGAGCGTGTAGGTTAAGTATCCAAAGAGAACCAACGAAGCGTCGTAGCAGCGACGCTGGAGGGAATGTGTTGGAGACTAGGAAAGTAAGGAGTAGCATAACATTAGTTTTGATTATGGTCATGAGCCTATTCGCAACATTAGAATTCTCAGAAAAAGTCGAAGGAAGCGAGATTGTATTAACCGATGCAATTCAAGTTGTCAATGGAGGAACTCATGTAGACCGAATGGTCGCGATGGACGCCGATTCTATGGGCAATACACATTTTGTCTGGAGTCGAAATACTCAACACCTCTATTATAAAATGCTCAATACAAAAGGCGAGGTATTAATTGACGAAACCCAAATTTCTAATCCCGGGTCTCACCGAGCATTCCACCCCGATATAGATGTAGATAATGCCGACAATGTCCACATAGTCTGGACCGATCAAGCAGGTCAATGGGAAATCATGTACACCCTAATTGATCCTTCTCAAGACGATCAAGATGGAGGTTCAGGATCTGACGGAGTCCTTTCAATAATCAATGACGAGGTAATCGCCGTACAACCTCAGAATCGAGACTGGCCGGCAGTGGCTGTAGATTCACAAAACAATCCACACATTGTTTGGGAAGATTCTTTTGATGAACTTGACAAATATTACCAACAATCTCAGATATACTATACTATGTTGGAAATTGACGTTCCAGGTAGACAAGCAATTACTGCAATTGGTAACACACTTTTAACTCCAATAATTGGCTACAAAGGTCATCCTGATATTGCAATTGACGTTGACGACTTCGTTCAAATTGTTTGGGACGATACAAGAGGAGGAAAGGTGGAGATGGTCGTACCAATCGATACCTCTGGCTCCATGAGCGCTGAATGGGCAGACATGTGTGCGGTATTTTACGGAGGGACATTTACCAGCGGTAGCACATTCATTGGACTTAAACCAATGTTAGAAGATGCTAATATGACCGTATTCGAAACCCTCTATGCATTGGCAGGTCAAGGTGGATTACCATCCGCAACAACCGGACCTACCTGCGCAGCGGCGGTACAGACTGGAGGAAATGGAAATCAAGGCCCACGCGCAACTCATTTGGGACAAAACCCAAGTGACACCTCAGGCGGTATACGCTGGATAGAAAACGCAATTTTTGATGGCCAATCCATTCCATTGCCTCCTGGAGGAGGAGGTATAGGAGACGGTAGTGAAGACTGGGGCCCTGGAACAGCTTGGGCTTGTCTTTCCTGGAGAGACGCTCAGGGACGGTTGGGTAATGCAGCAAACCCTCCAACACCTGCCGACCATAGGTGGAATCCAAACGCAACAAGAATAGTTATTCCAATCTCAGACGAAGGCCCGAAAAATGGAGAACCTTCACAACAAACAGACGACTATGCAACAATAAATGAGGCCCACGATGCCTGTGTTTTAGCCGAGGTAACTCCAGTCCCTCTTCTTTCAACTGGATTCAGCTCGGGTTCCGATCCTGTAGGTTCACACATGATGGATCTTGCTCAATGTCCTAATGGAGCTACAAATCTCGCCCAGAGAACCTGCCCTGGAAGCACCCTAAGAAACACTGATGCTGGAGGCATGATGTACCAATTCCCAACTTCTTCTTCAGGTCAAGCACAAATGACGATAATGGTAGAAGCATTGGTGGCACTCGCAACTAACAATTCTAGAGAAATTTTCATGACTGTTTTAGATCCATATTCTGTTTTGGATAATCCACCACCTGGCTGGACTAAAGGCACTCCAGGAACCAAGGTTGACACACAAACTGGACAATATGTAGAGGATATCGGGCCTTCTTCTGACTCTCTGGGACGAGGGCATTTAGTCGTAGTAAATGACACCAGAATCACCCTCCAAGACGCCTACAGCTTACATCCATCAATTGCAATAGATAATTCAGGAAATACACACATCGCATGGATGGACGGCCGACCCTATGGGTTTGCTTTGGATGTAAATTACGAGATTTACTATGCCAGATTGAGACTTCGAGGTACTGCGGTTTGGGACGGTGTTCCAGAAGGCCTTCCTTCCTTTGGAATTAAGCAGATTACAGATTCACCCATTTCCACTCTCGAAGGACTAGATGAAATCGATCCTCAAAGGCCCTACGGGGTTAATTCTCATATGCCTGCTATTTTGACAGACTCATTTGACAATGTCCACATTTCTTGGCTAGATAATAGCAACATCACACAGGGGGAGACAATAATGTACACTCGCCTAAACCATACAAATAACGACTATCCGGAAGGATTCCCATTGAATTCTCTCGCTACAGCAATTTTGGAACCTTGGGAGATAAGTGAGGTAACGCAATGGGATTCAGATAAATTGGGACCCAATTCAGGAGCCGCTCCTATGTCTGGGCAACCACCCGCATTCGCTAACGACCTTGGAAGCGGTGTCCATCTTGCTTGGTCTGATACCAACAAATGCAACGAAGAAAATAATCAAGGAAGATATACAATTTGCTATGTCCATGTTCTAACAGGTATAGTAGAGGTTGCACTTACAGAATTTGAGACATTTTACCATACAATACAACCTGGCCAACAAACAACCTACAATATGACAATTTCCAACCCGACACCAGGCCCTCCAGATTTGGTTTCTGACTCCTACACAGTTAGCCTACTCGGGGTTCCAAATAATTGGACTGTAACACTCTTCTTCGCCTCAAACCACACACCTATTTTCGAATCGACCGGATTGTTCCTTCGTGGAGGAGATGTAGTACCAATTTACATGCGCGTCAGGGCCCCTACGATATATCAGGCAAATGAAGATGAATTAGCAGCAATTTCCGTCTCAGTAGTATCAAATAGAGATCCCGCAATCAATGATGAGAGGCTTACTATGACATTAATGGATGTTGTACATGGAATAAATCTAGATACTAGCCACTATCAAGTAGATGTTGAACAAGGGCAATCGGCAATATTTTCGATTACTGTAACAAATACAGGAAATGTCTATGACACATTCGCATTTTATGACCCAACGACTAGCGAAGGCCAAACAGAATGGGGCCTCCCGTTTGGATGGGGAGTAACCTTCCCTACCTCTCTATCATTAGACCCCACTCAATCAGTCACCCGTAACCTAAAGGTAAATGTTCCAACTTCGCAAGAACCCGGGACGTTTGTGATCTACCTGAAAGGCTGGTCAATGGGAGAACCTGTACTATCAATAGATAGAGGTACATTCGATGTTCTTGAACTATGGGTGAATGTATCAATTCGTACTTCCGGCAATATAAAATTCGATGTGGGTTCAACAGACCAGAATGTTTTACCCGGTCAGTGCGCTGATTATCCAATAGAAGTAACCAAACATTATACTTCTGGATATCTAGTTTTCACCACTCCTGGCGGCCCAGAGGAAAGACCACCAGAAATAACCGAAAACACATGGCGTTACGACAATTGGGTGGTAACTCTAAGTGTGGAAAAAAATGAACCGATATTGTGGCAGGTAACTGGAGGCACCCCAGAAACCAAAACAGTGAATGTGCAAGTCTGTGCACCTTACAATGCTACAGCAGGTCTAGGCGAATCAATAACGGTCAAAGCTCATCTGGATGGAGCCCCTAGAGTCAGGGCTCTGGTGACGTTAGCGACAGATGTAATCCAAGAGTATGAACTTGAGGCATCAGTTCCGCAATCAAATTTAGATTTGTACCCCGGGCAATCATTCCAACTTAATACCACAATCGAGAATACAGGAAATGGTCCAGATAGATTCGACGTAGCAGTAAATTCGATATTGGATAGCAGTGGTATGGCAGATGTATGGAATATTGAAATTCCTCGAGTAACCTTCGAAGAACTTGATAGAGACGAATCACAAGAAGTTCCGATTTATATTAATGTCCCAGAGAAGACTTTTGCTGGAAATTACGAAGTGACATTGGATGTTCTTAGTGAGGAACCCTATGAAGGCACCCGACTTAGAGATAGGATTATCTTGAACGTAGAAATTGGAGAATTTTATGATATGAGAATTGAGCTAGATCCTGCAGTGGAATCTAGAATTAAAACTACGGCACCTGGAAGGGTAGTTCGCTACACCATGAATGTAAGCAATTTTGGAAACGTTGAAGATCATCCTTCCATACATAATCATACCCAGAATACAGCTGGTTGGGACGAAATTCCAGGAATGAACACACTTAGTGGTTGGAATATCAATTACGCACTTATCGAAGGTTTTGATACAGAATTCCCACTTGAGCATCAATGTGTTGAATTAACCGTCGGGGTAGATCCTCCAGAGGGAAGGTGTTACAAAACCGCAATTGGAACTGACGCAGGAACGGTAATGCTACCGATTATGCCCGCATATACAACATTACAACTCGTAGCCATAATTGAAATTGATTCCCAAGCTCCACTTAGTGATCGAGAAATAGGAATTAAGGTTCTTTCAAGTGCAGGTTCTTCTCAAGTTGGCGGCGACCACGATGAGACCCCAATTTGGGATGATTCTTGTACAATAGACGAAAATCAAGACGGTTTACCTGACTTAAATCGCCCATTCTGTGATACTAATGAACAGATCCTTGAGCTCCGACTCAGGGCGCCAGATCTTGAAATCGTGAGTGTAACCATAGGCGATGATAGAGCAAAGGTAGGAGAAATGCTAGCAGTAAATGTCGAGATCAAAAACTCTGGAAATATTCATGCAACTGATGTGAACATTATTTTGTGCGTTGGTCAATCGAAAAAATCAATCAAGAATTATGGTTGTGAGGAGGAAAATGTCGCATACAGACAGGTTCTTCAGGCAGTCATGCCAGTCGGATCTAGTGGCGAGGAAGAGTCTCCTAAAATTACATTGCTTTATCTTGTAAAGGCAGGAACTCACGAGGTATCTGTAGTTATAGACCCGGATAACATGATTGTTGAATCCAATGAAGATAACAACATCATGAAAGTAGACGAAATGGGGTCAAATAATGGAATTTTAGACGTCGGTGTAGAAGTAGTTGCAACCTACTCTGTTCCAGCCATTATCCTAGGCGCAACAATTGCTCTGATGTGGGTAGCTGGTGTGGTTATGTATGGACGAAGGATGGATGCCCTGGATCGATTTGCAGAGAAAAGCAGTCTTCTCGCCAATTTGAGTGATGACGACCAGTTATTCTGATACGGTATTTATCGAGCGAGCCAACCACCATGGTAGAGGTGTGCCTTCTCGGGCAGCTACAAGGCTACCCGTGCTAGATGCAAAGTCGCGGAGTAATCTTTCTCTAAGACCCTCCATCATTACTTCCGCATCCATCGATTGAATTCGTAGTCCTTGTGAAAATAGATCTAGATCCAATGGTCTTCGAGGATGATTTAGCATTGCATGAGCAAGCTGCCTCTCCTCATATGTATCAGAAGACTCATCGATTGTTGGCGCCACTTTCTGCATTACTTGCTGATGTAAAGCAATTATAGCATCCCGCTGCTCGTCTATTCTCTCTAAGGCTTTGTCCATGTCAGACAGCATTGACATTGCCTCACCTAGTGGTAATAATCGGCGAGTGCCAATTGTTCCGACTACAGAATCTAGATCTTCTGGAAGTTTTGAAGACAAGCGAATGGGACCTCCCTTTGGCATGGTTCTGTGTTCTGCACGGAACAGATTAGGGCCCAAGTCAAGTCTGAGCGAAAATGATTGATTGACAGTATACATCTTCTTTGGAGGCCCCCCTTTTATGGAAGGAAACTTCTGAGATTCTACAAATCCCGCCTCCTCCAGTACTTTCAGATGTTTAACAACCGCCTGTTGACTAATTTCGAGCAGTTCTGACAATTGGAGAGGGTAATGCGGCTCCTTAGCGAGATACTTCAATATGTCTCGCCGTGCCCTGTTTTCGAGGATATTCAAAGCCTCGTCGAAGCCCACCATAACTTACCAACTCTAGGTTGTCTAGTGCGAGGTGGGATAAAAACCCGAGGATGGCTGGAAATTTATTAATTCACTCAACCTTCATCCCAACCTTTCCAAGCATCGTTTAAAGATTCACAGGACTCTTCGGATTCGAGTTTGGATATTTCTGACACTTTTTCTTCGTCATTATTCTCCATCTCGATAAATGGATTCGGGACATCTGAATTCGATGAAATCTTTTGATTTTGAGAGTGGAATAATTCATCTGTAGTCATTACTTTACCATCGATAATTAATCCACTAGGCTTTCTCCCCTCATCTTTTGATTTGTTTTGCAATATCAATATCCCAAAAATCAATGCAATAATACCGCTCATAACTCCGAAGCAACAAGTTGCAAACATTGCCAAGATTACAGGATCCGAGAAAACTTTCAATTCAGAAGCGGTATCATCTACCAGCCATAGCACAGAATCACCATCGTTGTACAGTGTATATGTTCCACCACTAGGTGGCATAAACACTCTGACAGGAACATAAGTTGTATCATTCACCAGTCTTTCTACATGCAGTCTGGTAGGGCCGTCACCGGAGAATTCTTGTCCATCATCCTCAACCATCCGCAAATTTGCAATTGGGTCATCCTCCCCCTCACTCAATCTTAATGCAACATATACATGACTTCCTTTCAAATCAAAGGAATCACTATCCCCAGCATCTAAACGTGTCACGTTTTCTAATTCTGGATCTAACATAGGTTCTAGGTTCTCTACGGCATTAGGTAGTATTGCCATGAAAGCAATGAGTAATACAATTGAGACGGCCGAAGCCCATTTCGCAACTCGCCGATAGTTCACCGCCACGCCTTACTCAGTGAGCACTCACATTTGATGATTAGTCCATCACAATCCGATATTGTAACCTAATTCAGCAAGTTTTTCAGGCAAATATGTTTCAGTTACGAAATCCAAACCATATTTCGCAAGAGACTGCTGCTCAGCCTTCTTTCCTATTTCGAGCATCAAATTGATTTCATCTTGCCAATCACCATCTGCAAATCTAGGATCTGTTAACTCAGCATTCAATGCTTGAATATCTTTACTTGTTAGATCGTCGGCTGGTAGGTCGTATGCATCAATATCGCCTGCTCTAATTCCGATGTAGTCAGCACTAGGGGTTGCTAAGTACTCCGAAATATGAGCTGTTTTGATTGCTCCATAGGCTATCGAAGCATAAATTCTGTAAGACCAAGGGTCGCCGTCAGCAAATACAATTATTGGAATCTGCCATTCTTCATTCATTCTTTTGATAATTCTACGAGTAGAGCGTGCAGGTTGACCCTTCAGGTGAACCAGAGCACATCTAGCCGACTCATCGAATCCATTCTCAACTAGTCTGTCGAACATACCACCAGTCTCTATGGCCATGATGAAATCAACATCATGTTCGATTAAGCGTAATTTCTCGGCCTCCACATTGTATGGAACTCCATATCCAGAATCACCAACATCATCTCGGCAATTTATCCGCATCCATTCACCTCGGCGATTCCTTTCTTCAAAGGTAATATTCCCAATGATTCTAGCACCATCTTCTTCAGGCCTGAGTTTGAAATCCTCTCTCATACATCTGGTTATAATTTCTAAATCTTCAGCCAAATTGTTACTTTCATTTTGCGAACCGAATTTACCATGCCCCCATCCTTCTGAAATGTAATACATTTCTCTCAACGTCGAAGATTTTCCAGCCTCAATCATCTCCTCGATAAATTCTGTAACATGTAGGGCACGCAACAATTGCCTCGCACTTCCAAGTGAGGTTGCATCTCGGGTGGACCTCTTCTTCCCGTATTTGTATACACCGAGTTTTGAATCAAAGGAAATGTTCTGCTTTGTTCTTACAGGCAACGTCATTGTTGGAGGCTCTCCCTTGAGCATCTTGTTGTGCATCTCACCTGCGATATCATGTAGAGCTTCGATTACCTGCTCCTTTGTGTATCCATTCGCACTCATTCAGCACCACCATCCCTCATACCAAACCAATCTTCATCCTCGGAAGGAATCACTTCTGCAACCGAGGCAGTTGGTTCAGGCAAATCTTCATTCTGCGCTTCCTGAAAATCCTCTACAGGTTCGGCTCTGTCAAGCACCCGTTCCAATGATCCAATATCGTCGGACTTTGCATGTTCTGCTTCGGCGACGGCCAAAGCCTCGACTTTGCGCATTTCATCGAGTAATTTCTCATCGATTTTGTTTGCCCCAATAATATCGCCGTTTCCACGGAAGAAAATATCCGTTTCATTCCAATCACCTTTTGTCAATCCTTCAACTGTAAATCGTATTTCGGCAGATTCACCAGGATTGAGAGTATCTAGTCTCCAAGCCCACAACCCATTGGTTTCCTTTCTTCCACCTCGAGGATTTTCAGCCATTCTCACACCTTCTCCTTCGGGCCATTTCGCTAATATTGTATAGGCCCGAGCTCTTGCAGTGTAATTATAGATTGTAACCGAACAAATATTCTGTTTGGTGTCGTTATCCCAAGTCACTTCGTCTTCAAGGAATACCGCATTCATTATTCGAGTAATGACTGGAGACAAGTCAGGTTCCTCTCTCCCTAACATCTCACTTGATTTTCTTGAAATTTCAGGTAAAATGATGTTGATTAAGTCAAATTTTTCTTGAGCCTTCTTTCTTTGTTTACTCTTCTTCAAATGATTTTTCAGACCCCTACCGACCTCCAGCATGGCCTTACGAATTTCTTCGAATACCTCTTCATTATCTGAAACAGCTTCCTTTGCTTCACTGGTAAATTGGACGTTAGTAGAAGCAAGGTGAATTAGTACTGCGGCCGGACCCTTAGGCAGACCTTTCCCACCTGGGTGTTCTAACCCGTATCTCTTCCAATCTACAGATTCGAGTGCCTTTGTCAAAAGACAACCACCTTGCTGGTACATCAGAGGAACTCGATTTGCAAATCGAAGCACTTCAATCGGCCCATCCGCTGCCAAATCTCCTCCGAAAACAAGACCAACTTCGATTTGGAACGGGTTTCCTTGACTCACAGCGGGCTTACGTGTAACTGTCGAGGCAAATCTAGAATCGATTGCTTTCGAAAGTCCCTTTTTGATTAGAATCTCTTCGATAGGAGAGAGACAATCGGTTGGAGGCGCTAGTAATTTTACTTCTTGAAAAGAGTCTAACATGGCTTGTGCTTCATCAGCCTTGATTCTAACAGGAGTTCTTCCTTCCTCTAATTCCGCCTTGCCCAGAATTTCTTTTGCGGCCCTCATACTAACTCCGGAGAAGTTGTGCCTGAGGAAGGAAGTGAGCTTTCTTTCGTCTGCCTCCTTCAGCATTCTCTGAAGTTGTCCAAGATGTATCCCGTGTGGATGAGGCTTGATTTCCTCCACGACTCTTGGTAATTTTTCTGTGGTTCTTATCCAATGGCCCTGATCAATTATTTCTCCATCGAAGTCACGCACGATTAGTTGGATTGTAGCGTGAGGGTTGACGATGCTCGTCATACGAAGATATTGGTGAACGGATTGTCTACCTCGCTGATATTTTGCCTTCATCACGGTTTTTATTTTGAGTCCGCTTACTACTTCCTCACCATCCTCAAACCAAACATCTCTAATTTCATTAGATTTAGTGGCCTTATTCTTTCTAGTGTCTAGGCCAAGGTCAACGTGTACGGCCGAATTATCAGACTTGATTTTTGAAATCACATGGGTCTTCGAGCCAGTTGTCAATTGACTGTACATCACAACTCCTGTAATCCCAATTCCTTGCTGACCGCGAGTTTGTCTAATTGCATGAAAACGCGATCCTAACAGGAACTTACCAAACACATTTTCAACAGAATTTCTTGGAATACCAGGACCATTATCCTGGCAAATTAATTCCAGTTTGTCACCTTTGAGTTTGTTTATCTCGACCCTGATAGTTGGTAGAATTCTAGCTTCTTCACAAGCATCGAGTGAGTTATCAACCGCTTCCTTGACGGCTGTAATCACGGCTCTCTGAAGGGTGTCGAAGCCTAGGAAATGCTTGTTCTTCTCGAAGAATTCACTAATCGAAATCTGCTTTTGTTTACTTGCAATATTCTCTGCATCTGCCATCGCGACTACCCCCTTCAGGTCCTCCCATAGTCCGAATGACAAGGGGCCTGCTTGTGGTCGAAGCCGCCTGAGTGCTCAGGGCCTTTAACTCTGTTCAAACAAATCTGGATGCCAAGCAGTAATCTTTCCAGTGAATGCACTAGCCATTACAGTCAGAGGGCTTGCTAGGTACAATTTTCCTGGTCCAGAGCGACCTTGGAAATTACGATTTATCGCTGATACTGTAACTTGTTCTTCTAGATCAGAAACCCCTGGTCCAGCGCCAATACAAGCACCACATCCTGGATCGATTAGTTTGACACCAGCGCGCTCAAACAAATCACTCCACCCGTTGCGCGCTGACAAATCTTTGACTGCCTTTGAGCCAAATTGAATGTAACAATCAACATCATCTGCTACGGTCAATCCAACATCTAGAGCCGCCTTGGTAACCATTGCGTAGTATGCGAAATCATCGTCCTTACCTGCTGTACATGAGCCAGCGTATGCGATATCAATCTCAACATCTCCTAGGTCTTCGATGTATGCTCCGTTTGTTGGGTCGGATGGGATTCCTGCATCAGGGTCTCCAGGGTGTGCTACCATAGGTCGAATTGAGGACAAGTCAATCGTATGTACACCCCCATGGTAAGCTGCATTCTCATCAGGAAGAACAAAGGCAGAACGAATCTCATCTTCAGTCAAATCCTGACGTCTTGCCATTAACCACTCAACTGTCAAATTATCCGGCTCACAAATTCCAGTCTTCGCTGAACACTCTGTTGCCATATTGCAAAGAGTTGCTCTTTCATCCATAGAAAGAGATGCTAATCCGGGGCCACCAAATTCCATTGAACGGTCGAGGGTGTCCGACTGAGCAGCGTATTTCCAAAGGATATGCAGAATTACATCCTTTGCAGTACAACCTGGGTCTAGACTTCCGATTAATTCGAATCGAATACTCTCTGGAACTTTCACGAATGCGAATTGATTGTGCACTAAGTTAGCGTACTCAGTTGAACCAACTCCGTATGTCAGAGCATTGCTCGCACCACCCATGCAAGTGTGACTATCAGTAGCTTGAATGAAGTCGCCAACATCGATGAACTCCTCTCGGGCGACTTGGTGACATATGCCAGGACTAACCCCATTCACTGCGGAGTAATCTCGAACTCCTGTGTGCTTCTGGAAAGCGACTTGCAAATCCCGCAAGGCCTGAATCTTATCCTCGAATCGAGCGAACCTTGCAACTCCAGTTGCATACAAGAGATGGTCTTCAAAGACTGCAAATTTTGGCGGATTTGGTAATGAATAGTCGTCGCCATATTCAGCAGCTAGGAAATTGTGAACTTGAGCAGTAGTAAATTCGTGGGAATATCCACCATCGACTTGCGCAAGCACAGCGTCTCCGGGCTTGACATATCCACGTACGCCATTCAGTCCGAGCAATTTGTTTGAAATCATCTTCTCAGCCATCGTCATAGGAATAGGCTCATCACTTACTGCAGGTAACTCAACATCTCCCGCCTTCAGTCTCTTAGCAAAAGGAAAGATTCCACCATTCTCTACAATTAGTTTGGTCACTGGGTCGTATTTGCCTGTGAACTCTTCTAGGTCAATACTTTCTCCATTTTGTAGGCGTTCAAGCATAGCATGGTCACCCATTAACTGACCGAGATTGATGTTATTCCTTTCATGAATAGGGGCAAAGGATGCGGCGATGACAATTCGAATTCCTGACCATCTTTCACATTGAGCGGCCGTCTCTCTACTACTCCCTGTTCCCTTTCGATGGCCGCTAACAATTACTTCGAATCCACCATCGATCAATGCACGTGACTCAAAGACACGACGGCCTTCATGCAGAAGTCCTGCGTATGCATTCTCTGCAAGTATTGATGGATCATGATCAAAGCACACCCAAGCCGGAGTCATTACATCGGTGTTGATATCGTCGAGTAAGTCATCGATCGACAAATCTTCCATCCTTAATTCGAGACCCTCATACAACTGTTTTCGGATCAACTCCAGATCTTTTGTCAAAAATAGTACCCTTTTGTTAGGGCTAAGACTGACTTTGGAAGGAGGCCAAGACTGCATACCAACACCTCTTGCTAGTTGTATGCCAGCATCCGATGCTATTTCACCGTTGGTAATACAACAAGGAGGCTAGCAGACCTACGTTTACGTTTACCACTAAAATCTCTAAGGTTTAAATATCCAGTCCATTGGGGATATTTATCCTTTCGGGTCGAAAGGGGTGGTTATAAGATGTCAGAATATCTCGTAGAAGACACAGTCAAGTGTGATGAATGCGGTTCAAGGAATTTGACTCGAGACGAAACTCGCGGAGAAGTAGTCTGTGATGATTGTGGCCTTGTTCTTGAAGACAAGGTCATTGATCAAGGCGCCGAATGGCGTGTCTTCAGTCCAGAACAAGGAGACCAGCGTGCACGTACCGGCGCACCAATGACTGTAATGCTCCACGACAAAGGTCTCTCGACTGACATTGACTGGCAAAACAAGGATTATTCTGGAAAGACTATATCTTCCCGATACCGCTCTCAATTCTATCGAATGAGAAAGTGGCAGAAGCGTTCTCGAGTAAGCAACGCGACCGAGCGTAACCTTGCAATGGCTCTCGCGGAATTAGATAGAATGGCAAGCCGCCTAGATCTTCCAAAGAGCATTCGTGAAACTGCTGCTGTTAACTACAAGAAAGCGGTTGAGAAGAGGCTCATTCGCGGTCGCTCTATCGAAGGAGTTGCAGCTGCATCCCTTTATGCAGCCTGTCGACAGTGCAATAATCCACGAACACTCGATGAAATTGGCGATGCTAGCAGGACCGGTAGAAAGGAAATTGGTCGCACATACAGATTCATGGTTCGTGAATTGAAGATGAAAATCCCACCAACCAAGCCTGAGGATTATATCCCTCGATTCTGTTCCGGTCTTGACCTAGATGCCGAGGTACAAGCCAAGGCATACGAATTGATACAGAAGGCTCAGGAAAAGGAACTCACCAGCGGCCGAGGTCCAACCGGTATCGCTGCTTCAATCATCTACATCGCATCGGTTCTTTGTGGTAAGCGCAGAACCCAGCGAGAGGTTGCTGAGGTGGCTGGTGTCACAGAAGTTACTATCCGAAACAGGTACAAGGAACTCATCCAGAACCTGAATATCGAGTTAGAAATTTGAGTCGGTATAAATGCCCAGACGGGAAGGCAATGCCTTAGTCTGGCAGGTAACTGATGAGAGACTGAAGCATGCGGTAAGTCAAGCATTTGATATTGCTCCACTGCCTAATCCTCCTCTAGAATTACCTGATTTTCCTGCAATTCCACCAACTAACTCCGAATCATTAGTTCGTCAGGCGGCTGGGATCTTCGCATTAGATCGTCAAGGATTCAACATGAGATTAGCTGAAGTGTGTGAGCTACATTTACCAAACCATGTTCGTCAATCAATTGACCCCATAGAGGCTGAATCAGAATGGTTAGCCACAAACTCAGAAACAATCGCTGAGAGAATACTCGCCCTTCAGGCAAGAGATTGGTTAGCAGTCGCATTAGATGAGAATGTGCCAGATACAGATAGGTGGTATCTTGGCTCAAGTTTGTTAGTAGGCCTTGCCCTTGATGGTTCAGAGATTGCTAGGGATGATTGCTACTACTTGCTTGAAGCAATCGCTTATGCCGTAACTCCTGGGAATTTACCATATTCAAATGTAACAGGCCATCACCAAATTGCATGGAGACCAGAGATTACTAAGTCCAATCCGCTTCCACCACACCCTTCAGGAGTGATGGCAGCCACTACTATTCTTGATACATTATCTATGAAACCAGAATCTTCAGCAAAGATTCTTCCTAAATGGTTAGAGAACCTTTCTGTCTCACTACACCTATGTCCGACATTATCCATTCCTTCCCGTGTGATTGATGGTCTCGGGCAAACCGACGATGACAGTAGCCCATTTGTAAGAGCAGGGCTGCAAATGCTGTCACACTCTCTAGAGGAGGCAAAAGACATACTTGTTGCATCTGCGGATCATCGATCAGTAGGCACTAGAAGAACAGTTGCAGAAAATCTCTCTCGTATCCATGCTCAAGAAAACACACTTGCTCTTACTTTGGCTGACCGGCTCTCATCTGAGAAGGATGAATCAATACAGACACTTTGCGCCTCATATGTAGGAGGATTAGCCCGCTTTTCAGAAGAGGAATTTGTTACAAGAGCCCAATCAATCATTGCTAAAGGGAGCCAAAAAGCCATCCAAAGACTAGTAGAATCCGGACTTCGAGACTATCTCTCCATGAACCCAACAGACCCCGCTCAACTTCTGTCCTCGGCTTGGCTCTCTTCTTCGGAAATAGGGCGCTCTCGAGTAGGAAATCTGATTGTCGAACAAGCTAGAGTGTCTCCGGAAGGCTTTCGGGAAACATGCGAAAAAGTCAGGAAATCTGACATCGAATCTTTCGATAGCTTAGCTAGTTGGGTCAAGATGAGAAATCCTGAGGCCTACCAATTACTGTAGGAAATCAGGAACAACCAGTAGTTGCGCCGCAAGCATTGCACTTCAGACAAGTACCGTTACGAACCATCTGGCTACTTCCACACTCGTCGCAGATATCACCAGTGAAGCCGCGCTCACGCGCCATTCGACGGATTCGAGAATCTTCGTCTTCTTCGGTTTGCGTGACTGCATTAAGAGTCAACTGTACATCTCGCTTCTCTCCTTGATTTCGAACCAAACCATCCTCTGTTTGCTCTGGTCTACTAATCGAAGTCGATACCAAATCTTCAGCTGATACATGAGCTAGATCGTCACGCTCCAAGTATTGAATAGCTAATTCGCGGAATATGTAGTCAACGATTGAAGTTGACATCTTAACTCGTCCACTACCGCCGGTTACCATTCCACTTGGGTCAAACTTCTGGAAAGTGAATGACTTGACGAATGCATCTAGAGGGACACCGTATTGTAATCCAATAGACACAGCAATGGCGAATTGATTCAGTAGAGACCGCCAGGCAGCACCCTCCTTCGAAGTTGTAATCATAATCTCTCCAAGACGACCATCATCGTAATTGCTTGAAGATAGGTAAACGGTGTGACCTCCAACTCTAGCTTTCATTGTACTAGAAGATCTAACGTCTGGAAGAGGTCTTCTTGTTGCAATGTAATTGTGGACAAACTGCTCTGCTACAACTGTAGCAGCCGGTGCTGGTATAGGAAGGGCTTCAGCAGTTTGTTCTACCATCTTGTGAACAACAGTTGCCGCTTCATCATCTTCCTCTTCATCGAGGGTTGTGGCATCGACCAGTTGGTTCATCAGAGGTTGACTGAGTTTACTTCCATCTCGATAAATTGCACATGCCTTAATCATTGTATCATAACTTAGGTCATATGCTGCTCTAATATCTTGTATAGATGCATCAGCCGGCATGTTGATTGTCTTTGAGATAGCTCCTGAAATAAATGGTTGGGCTGCAGCCATCATTAGTACGTGAGCCTTCCAATCAATAGATCTCTTTCCATATTTACCACATGGAGTTGCACAATCGAACACGGCCAAGTGCTCATCCTTGAGTCCAGGCGCTCCCTCAATTGTGCCGTATCCAAAGATGTGATCATTAGCTTGGTCAATTTCATGATTAGAGAAACCAAGGTGGCCAAGTGTATCGAAGAAGGGATCTTCGAATTCCTCTACGGTCATTCCTAGAGTTTCTGTGCAGAATTCCTCTCCAAGGATAGAAGGTGCGAATGCAGAGCGAATATCGAAAACATCTGGGAAACTCGCTTCAACTTTCTTTACCATCTTTGCATTGAAACCAGCTGCCTTCAAAACCTTGCTTGAGATTGTTGGACAATTTCCTAGTGAAGCAGTTCCCATAATGTATTCTTGGATTGCCTGAGTTTCTTTTTCTGAGTATCCCAATCGCCTTAGAGCGTTCGGGACTCCGTGGTTGATGATTCTCAGCGAACCTCCACCCGCCAATTGTTTGTACTGAACTAGTGAGAATTGTGGTTCTACTCCTGTAGTATCTGCATTCATCACTAATCCAATTGTTCCGGTTGGAGCGATAACGGTAGTCTGTGCATTTCTGTAACCATGCTCCTCACCTTCTCTAAGTGCACGATCCCATGCTTCTCTAGCGGCTTCAAGTAAATCCTTGGGGCACTTCTTCGCATTTATTCCCATAGGCAATACCGACAAACCATCGTATTCCTCTGCTGGGGCGTCATATGCTGCAAGACGATGATTCTTCATTACGCGCAACATATGTTCTGCATTTTCTGAATAGTTAGGGAATGGCCCAAGAACAGACGCCATCTCAGCACTAGTCGCATAAGATTCCCCACACATTATCGAGGTAACAGCGCCACATATTGCATATCCTCTTTCATCATCATATGGAATACCCATGTGCATGAGTAAAGAACCGAGATTACAGTATCCAAGTCCTAGAGTCCTATATTCGTATGACTGGCGTGCGATTTCCGCTGACGGGAATTGAGCCATTAGTACACTGATTTCTAGAGTAGCAGTCCATAATCGGACGGAGTGTCGGAAGTCCTCAACGTCGAAGGTTTGAGTTGCCTTGTCATAGTAATGTAGTAGATTGATACTAGCAAGGTTGCATGCAGTATCATCTAGGAACATGTACTCACTGCAAGGGTTTGAACCATTTATTCGACCACCTTCGGGGCAGGTGTGCCATTCGTTAATAGTAGTGTCAAATTGAACTCCTGGGTCAGCACAAGCCCAAGCGGTATAGGCAACTTTGTCCCATAATTCTGCAGCAGGCATTGTCTTACAGGGCTCAGGATCTCTTCCTTCCAGCTCAGCCTTATTTAGCTCGGTTCGATGGTAAAGATTCCAGTCTCCTTCATTTCGAAGAGCATCCATGAATGAATTAGGAACTCGAACTGAATTGTTGGAGTTTTGACCTGATACAGTGCCGTAACCTTCCCCTTGCCAATCAGTATCCATTTGCTCGAATGTTAAACTCTTCCATCCTTGGTCTGCAAGGTCAAGAATTCGCTTAATATGGGGCTGAGGAACACTATCGCGTACTGCCTTCACCATTGCTAATTTTAGAGCCCCGTTAACAGCAGGGTCAGTCTTTGACTCTTCCTCATCATGGCTCCATATAGCAGATAAGATAGCATCGGAATGTTTCTGCAAAAGACTTGAACCAATCACTAGAGCAGAAACTTTTTCCTCCTCTGTTAGTTTCCAATCGATGTATTCTTCGATATCTGGGTGATCAAGGTCTAGAGTAACCATCTTTGCAGCACGGCGAGTTGTACCTCCTGACTTGATAGCCCCGGCAGCCCTATCGCCAATCTTCAGGAATGACAGGAGGCCACTGGATGTTCCGCCGCCGGATAGCGGTTCGCCCGCACCTCTAATTTGCGAGAAGTTTGAACCTGTTCCAGATCCATATTTGAACAACAAAGCTTCTCGATTCCACAGACCCATAATCGATTCGGTACCTCCTACTAAGGAATCTCCTACAGATTGTATGAAGCAAGCGTGCGGCTGTGGGTGTGTATAGGCATCCTCTGAAAGTTTCAATTCACCAGAAACACCATCCACGTAGTGGTGCCCTTGGGCCGGACCTGTGATTCCATAAGCCCAATTCAAACCAGTATTGAACCATTGAGGGCTATTTGGTGCAGATCTCTGACTTGCGATTAGGTAACACATTTCATCGTAGAAGGAGCGTGCATCAGCCTCGCTGGCAAAGTAGCCATGAGTCCAACCCCAGTAAGTCCAGGTGCCCGCTAGACGGCGGAATAATTCTCGCCCGTGTGTCTCACCGACAAACCTGTCCTCTGGAGCAAGGGTCTGAAGTTTCTCGTGGTCAGGCTCGCTACGTTGTAGCCACCCCGGTACTCCATCCTCTACCACCTTGCGCAGAACAGCAGGAACACCTGCCTTCCTCAGATACTTCTGAGCACAGACTTTGCCGGGAACACCTGCAAAACCTGAAGGTAATTGAACACCTTGAATTTCATGAGCAAGACTTCCATCGGGGTTTCGGATTTCCACACTCATTTCAATCCATTCAAAGGCGTCAAAGGGATCAGAACCTGCAGTTGTAAATCGGCGTTCAATTACTAATCCCTTCTCAGCCTCGCCAACTTCGGCGACGACTTCTTCATCTGTTCTCGTTTGCATCACAACCACTTCCGAATCTAATCCCCGGCTCAATTCTCTCCTTCGCACGAGCGAAGGATTCGGATGTGCCCGGAGACGGACTTTAATGAGTTCGGAAAATACCCCTTCTGAAGAGACAAATTATTCCTGATAAATCATCAATCCAAAATCTATGTGGGGTTACAAATTAACAAGTTACTCTCGTAAATCAAGTGTCCAATCTACACTTGCTCCGGACCTCGAAATCATAATTCCAACCGAACAATCCTTCTCATGGGATAGTGAGATTATTCTTCGAACCAATTTCTCTGGTACATCACCCTTAACCACATAATGCATCTTCACTGAAGTAAATACACGAGGGACTTCGTCAGCCCTAACTCCTTCAACCTCTATTGACATTGCCCGAATGTTATCCATTCTTTCTTTGAGGCCAACCCTCAAGTCAATTAGTGAACACGCAGCATGTGCCTGAAGTACCATTTCCATAGGACTGGGTGCAACTTCGCTGTAAATTGAAGTCAACTTCCCAGAATCAGTTTCAGCCTCCATGGAATAACCCTCAGTCCAGCGAACTACGCTCTTCATATCCGGCCCTGTATAGCGCCCGTCTTGAGGGTTGGCTTCTTGAAGCGAAGGCAGGTGGCGTGGTTGAGAGATATGTCTGATGGCAGCCCAATTACAATGGAAGAAGGTCGATTGAATGTTCCTGATGAACCTATAATTCATTACATCGAAGGGGATGGAATTGGAGTCGATATCACTCCTGTTATGATTGATGTGGTTAACGCGGCGGTCAACAAGGCATACTCAGGATCTCGCCGAATTCACTGGTCTGAAGTATTGGCAGGAGAAAAGGCATTCAACGCTACAGGTAAATGGTTGCCAGATGAGACACTTGCCTCAATGAAAAACGGCCTAGTCTCAATCAAAGGACCTCTGACAACTCCGGTAGGAGGGGGAATTCGAAGCCTGAATGTTGCACTACGACAACAATTGGATTTGTTCGCCTGTGTCCGTCCGGTTCGCTGGTACGCTGGTACGCCCAGTCCAGTACGAGATCCCGGAGCGGTTGACATGATTATATTCAGAGAAAATAGCGAGGACGTATACGCAGGAATAGAGTGGGAATCTGGTAGCGAAGAGGTAGCCAAAGTAATAAAATTCCTACAAAATGAAATGGGTGTCGAAAAGATTCGGTTCCCTGACTCATCAGGAATCGGAATCAAACCGATTAGTGTGGAAGGAACCGCTAGAATAGTACGGGCAGCCATCAGATATGCGATCGATAATGACAAGGATTCAGTAACTCTTGTTCACAAAGGGAACATCATGAAATTCACAGAAGGTGGGTTCAGAGATTGGGGATACCAACTAGCCAAAGACGAATTCGGAGCGGTAGAATTAGACGGTGGACCTTGGTGCACATTGACCAATCCAAATACAGGAAACACGATTGTCATCAAGGATGTAATTGCAGACGCAATGCTGCAACAAGTACTCACGCGCCCGCGCGAGTATAGCGTTCTTGCAACTATGAATTTGAATGGAGATTACATTTCAGACGCGCTAGCTGCACAGGTTGGCGGAATCGGTATTGCCCCCGGTGCTAACATTAACTACGACACTGGAATTTCTATCTTTGAAGCAACCCATGGTACAGCGCCAAAATATACCGGTCAAGACAAGGTCAACCCAGGAAGTCTGATTCTTTCAGCTGAAATGATGCTCAGACATATGGGTTGGATTGAAGCAGCAGATCTAATCGTCAATGGGATGGAGAGTGCGATTTCAGCAGGAACTGTAACCTATGATTTCGAGCGCCTGATGGATGGAGCGACTTTACTGAAGTGTAGTGAGTTCGGTCAAGCAATTGTATCTCACATGTGAGACCGCTTTCTTTCAACAATCAATTTCGAAGAATATGGCTATTCAACTGCTGAGCAGTTGAAATCGCATCGAATCCGAAGTTATCATGTAGAGCTCTTGAAATTAGAGTGAAGTCAGAATCTCTTGTCGCAACTAGAACACAACCGACGTCAGGAATAGTCGAGGCCGCATGAACGGTTGAATCGCGCATTATGTCTAAGTCGCCAGATTCAGGAAAGATAACCATACCATCGATTACACTTCTAGGAGGAGGGTCATCTCTTGCTAATTGCTTGGCTTCGGTTACCATCTCAAAAATTTGTGAATGACGAATTAAGAAAGACTCCAGGTCAACTTCTCTCTTCACCTCGAGATTTACATCAGCTCGGAATCTACCAAAGATTTTCAGAATATTTTCAACTCTCTGTTGCAGAAGTTTAGAGGTAACCGTGGACTTCCAAGCCTTACTGTCTATGTAGACATCTTTGAACAAATCTCGAGCAATCTTCGGCGACCGAGTTCGATTAAGGAATTCAGCCTCGGCAGAAACCGGTATTGAAAGATGAATTCGACCTTCCTCGCTCCTCCTCTTGAGCATCCAAACAAAGGCCCTTTCTACAGTCCAATCGAAAGTACCGTAGTTATCCTGAGAAATCTGACTTAACAAGTCATCCTTCAATGCATCGATTAGAATATTTGTATCTACAAGTACCAACGGCCGCAGTGAAAGATGACTCAATGATCGTCGTTGTCGGACTGGGATATTCTTGCTGTGTCTGCGGAACAGAGCCTTTTGAGAGCGAACTAATGTCTGAATTTGGCGGAGGTCAAAATTTTCAGATTGAATCGCAGTTTCAAACATTCTAAGTCCGCGAATTGGAGATAAATCTGCAACTTCTTCTGCAATAAGTGTAATCTCTAGGACATCCTTTCTTTCATTCAATTCCATCAAGAATCTACCCTCGAGTTCACTTCTTCGACTTGGTACCTTACGTCGCATCATCATTTGTGCTGCTAAGACTCTCCCTCGGAATGGGTCTTCTGGTAATCTGTGCTCTGAAGCATATCTTAGTGCTCTGTCGAGCACTTCTAACCGACGTTTAACAACATCTCTGTCAGGGCTTTCTTCGGTATCCATGGCAGGCTCTCTTGAAGATGTATATTCGATAATTCTCTGAGTGGCTAATTCGTTACGACCGGCATCGGCATCAGCACAAACTCGCAAATAGAGTTGAAATCTTGATGTGACAGATGCAATCAGTTCAGGATGTTTATCAATCAAATCAATCGCTTCTTTCCAACCACCGGCTAGAGCGAATTCAATCAGTGATTTTCTATGTAATAGCGAGGACTGTTCGAAATTGCCCTTGATTCTCATCGCGGCATCTCGATATGAGCGAGCTGCATTGATTCGGTCTCCCTTTGCAACCGCAATTGTGGCTCTGACTATTTGGTGATTCGAAGATCCATTGTCATACTGTCTGTACCACATTTCTAAATTTGGAATAGCAGCATTGTGTTCCAAAACCAGGTCAGTAGCAAATCTAATCGTTCGCAGTTCTACACTTTCGTCTGAGCACAATTCTCCCAAGGATTCCAATGCGGACGAGACTCTATCGTCGACTCCACTCTGTAAATCCATGGTTGCTCTGTTCAAGTGTAAGGCACTGATTAGGACGCTGAATAAACTTCTTTCTAGATAAGTTAAATCAGCATCTTGAACGGATTGCTCTAATCTTTCAATACGGTTTTCTTCAACCAATCCATCTCCGTCTGTTCTTAATGCCGCCCTAACTTGGTTAAGTGCCTCAAGTCCTTTAGAATCCAATTTTTGGTGTACAGCCTCCATTGCAGAAGGATTACCACTCAGTAGAGCAATTAATGATGAAGAGGCATCAGTCATTATGCCATCTTGCTCATAATCTGCAAGCGAAAGTATTGCGCTCTTCCTCATTTCTTCAAGATCCTCAATAATCGAGATTCCTTTCTTGGCCGGAATTAGATGCCAAACTAATAGCGCACGATGAGGAAATTTTGATACTAAATCTGAGTGGTTAAGGAACTCACGACTCAGGCCTTCTACATCTGCCGATAAAGTGTAGATATCCAATACTTCTTCCTCTATTCCAAGATTCTTCGTCGAGAGCATTTTTGCAGCGGCCTTTCGAATCGAAATAGGAGCCGATGTATTCCGCATTACACTCAGTACCAATTCGTCAGATATCTTTGCGAGCCCCTTCAAAATGGAGCGCTCAATACTCGAGTCACCGGTTTTCGCAATCAGATTGATTGCTATCTCCATTTGTTTCTCGCTGCTGATATCAACCCCGCTCAGAATAGAAAGCGCCTCATCCTCTCTATTCGCAAGTGTAAGCTGCTCTATTGCCTCCCAGTTAAGTGAATCAGGAGGGGAGTACCCATGTTTTTCGAGAATTTGTATCCCGCTGAGTATTCTGTCAACATCAGATATTTGGCCAGATTGGAAATTTTTCCATGCCTCGAGTTGAATTGCCTTGGAAATCCTATCATCGCCACTAGTTAAGACAACATCATTCCAATTTTCGATGGATCCTATCCTGATCGAAAGTAAGGCCGATTGTGCCTTTGCCAAAGGTCGTAAACTCTCGGATTCTATCCTTTCGAAAATTGCAATAGATTCATCATATCTTCCTGCAGCCAACAGTACCGATTCCAACATCATGTAATCTCCCGACATTTCGTGTAGTGAGGGATTCATCCATGCTTTCCACTTTTGAGGACGGGGTTTTCCAGATCTCAAATCTCTGGTAATTTTTTGAATTGTCGATGCTTGATGAACGTCCAATTGAAGTGTACAGGATTCTAGCCAAGCCAGTAAGGCGGCCGAATCGAGAGGGTCGAAATCAGCCTGGGTCAGCCATCCTTCTGAATCTAACACATTCTCATTTTCGGATATAGGAAATCTACCTAATTCAGCTAGTAACGGCGCCTCCCTAGCCAAACGCTCCCAAACGGGATGCACACCGGATTCACACTCTTTTCTCAGGGCAATAACAGCCTCATCCCATTCGTTGTTCCAAGAATCGCCCATCTTGTGTTTTTGCGCAATCAAAACTGCGAGCCTGTAGGCTGGAGATTGATTTGAGGAAATTACTGATTGTGGTAACTCTAACCGATCTTGTAGTCCGAAACGGCCTCCTCTACCTCCTCTTCTACCTATACGTCGATTTGGCCTACTTGCTCTACCGTCTGAAGAATTTGGGTCGATCGAATCCGGAGCAGATTGATTTACTGCTAAAAAGGCCAAAGCTTTCCATTCTTTGCTGAGTAAATCCCAAGCCTTAGGCCTTTGAATTTCGGATTTCCTACGACCAGAATCGTCACCAGCTCTTTGCAATTGTTCGATGCAATCGAGCAGGTAATCCTCCAAATTGAATCACTCCGGTAGGCACATCGCCCCACCCCTGCCTACATCAACACATCGCCTTGCTATGCAAGGCGCGAGAAGGAGAACTCAAGACCTCTAGAGCCTGCCGAAGTAACGTGGAAATCATCGAAGCCCTAATTCTCTTGTTGCACCCTATTGCAGCATTGGTGATCATTCGAGAGTTCGCTAAGCAACGAAACTGGCGGAAGTTGAGCGTTTCGTTAAGGGGCTCTGAAAGAGTTAAGCAATTAGATAATCATCAATTGCAAGGGGAGCGATTATTTCGCTGGGTGCTGATTGTTGTTGCATTAGCTTTCGTCTCCAAAGTAGCATCATCTCTACTCTCCGGGGAAGACTTCACACTCGACTTGTTAATCCCTGGACATTTCCATGGCTGGGCGGGATTACTTGGAGTAGCGCTGATGACTTACCTCTGGAATTTAGGTAGGAAAACAAGCGCTGCAAAAAAGGCCGGGAAATCATTTGTGAAACTAAAGCAGTTACACGGTAGACTTAGTGATGTTATGATTGGATTAATTGCCGTTCATGCCTTCCTTGGTTTTCTCTATCTCTTGCAATTAATCGGCTAACGATTTGCCCACATTTTCAACCATTCTCGAACATTATCGTCAATATCTCCGTCGACCACTTTCCTCTCAACCCTTTGACCATTTTCTAGCGGTTGAATCCTACAACCGCAAGCATTGGCATGACCGCCTCCGTCGGGGTCAAATCTAGTCGCTAGCTGAGTTAGATCGAACATCCCACCTTCTGTGTGTAGGAAAGAGTTGGTGTAAAATGAGGCCGAAACAGGATAGCTATCTTCCTCTCCAAATCCAGCACCAACATCTCCATGAATAACCATACATGCATCGCATTCATCGCCCGCTAAGGCAGTAACACGATAGCCATTTGAACGCACCCCCATGTCTTCTAATCGGACCACAGCGAGCCTATCAATTACTTCCAATTGATCCTCAATAATTGAATTTGCACGAGTTAGATAGTCTCGTTTTTCAGCAACAACAGACGAAATATTTTCAGAAGAAAGAATCTGCTCTACGGAATCTCCACGACTCAAAGCCTCCAATATTTCTAGAGATATTATGTCATTACCCCCGATGATTCTTCCTAGCCAAATCACGGGATGGTCTGAGAGAAACTCCTCTTTACTAACAGTGCCCCCATCCAGCTTGTCTACCCATTCCATAAGGTCACTCAAGTCTGAAACATCGACTACCTCACCAACCAAATCAAAGGCAATTCTTGCCGCTGATGGGGTAGGCTTCCAAACCACCACCATCTCAGAATTATCATCATCATCAATTGGTGCGTTGGATTGGTGATGATCAATACTCAATCCACATTGAGAATGTCTAGGTAAATCACAAACCGCTGTATTCCGGTCAATTACTTCATCCAACATTCCAGCTCGAAGAGCGCCCGGGTGCCCAAATACAATTTCGGAATCTTTCCACCATCTTCTCAATATAGCTGCAGTCACTACTCCGTCCAGGTCTGAATCTGTGACGATTCGATGAATCTGGAGCGACAATGCAGGGTGAGGCACCGTAGGTCTGCGTCACACTCAACCTATCATTTGTTTGGCTGGTAAGTTATACAATAATAGCTACCTTTTTGGAAAAATTACTTGACGATAGCAGGATAATGGACAAATGTATGATGCCTATCCCACACCCTATGGAGACGTCATGCGGCTTCGTTCTAGTCAATTATGACAGCGTTCTCCTATTACAATATCCACAGGGTCATTGGTCATATCCGAAGGGACATGTAGAGGGGGAAGAGGACCATTTCCAAACCGCTCGCAGAGAGTTAAAAGAAGAAACTGGAATCAATGAGGTCGAGATTGATTCTGGATGGAGTCACAGAACGGAATACACATTCCAGAAGAAGGGCAAACCGGTGGAAAAGCAAGTATTCTGGTATATTGCATCAACCAATCAACTTGAGGTTAAATTATCTCACGAACACACTAACTACATGTGGCTTAGTTTCGATGACGCAGAAGATCAACTTACGTTCGAGCAGGAGAAATCACTGCTTCGTGAGGTAAGAGCTTACCTAAATCCTGCCAACTAAAATTCATTCGAAGATTCACTTTCTCTTGCCTAAAGGCGTCCATAGAGTCTCTTCTTTTCCGGTCTTTGCAGTTAACCATCGACTGAGTACAAAACAGTGGTCTGAGAGCCTATTGAGATAGCTAATTACCTCAGGTCGAATTTCTTCTCGTAGCCCGCAGGCTTCTCTTTCAGCCCTTCTAACAATTGTTCGAGCCATGTGTAAATTTGCTACAGCAGGGCTACCGGTTGGTAGGATAAAGGAAGTTAGAGGTTGCAAGTCCTCCAGCATTGAATCCATTTCTTTAACCAATCTATCGCAAGCCTCGATTCCAATTATTGACATTTGTTCTGGCAGACCATTTGGGGGACAAGCACATTCAGCACCAACATCGAACAATTCCTGCTGAATTAATCCTAGCATATCATCAGCACTTGCGTAAACTGAAAAGTCTTCAGAATTTTCTTCCCCGGTAGATGTACCTTTAGAGGCCCGATTCAATTCCATGCGGACTAATCCAATAGCAGAATTTGCCTCATCGATCGTTCCATAGATTGCAACCCTAGGATGCTCTTTTCCAACCCGAGTACCATCCACCAAAGAGGTGTGTCCTTTGTCTCCCCCGCCGGTATGAACCTTGGTTATCCGAACCATGTTAGTCCCTCCGAGTATGAATCAGAATTTCAATCGTCCCCACCTCAATCATTCCTCTTCTGATACAATAGGCGTGTTTAATTTCGACAATTCTTTCTCAATTGTTTGTATCCAAGCGGGGTCCACTGCATCCCAACCACCGATAGCTTGCAATTCTTCCACATGTTCCCTTTCTGCACTTGTATTACCTAGATGTTTGTGGATTATAGCAAGAGCTGCATGACTCATCGCATTGAGCCATTGATCATCCATGTCCCAAGACCGTTCAAAGTGTGAAATCGCTCCTCTAGGCCCCTGTAGCAACCCTCTACTTACTTGCCTGAGGCCCGATTTTGACCAGGTAATCCCTTGAACGCCCACAACTAGGCCTCTGAATGCAAGATAAATTTCTAGCATAACCACAACCGATGCTATAACAAATGAAATTAGGTGGTAAGTCGAATTCATTTCATCCCACGAATCAGCCATCAAACTAACAGTTCCTACACATAGCAGGACACCTCCAAAGGGCGCCACTAACACATCTTGGTGCGTAACCACCATGTGTCTAACACCGTACATAACGGCGAGACCACCAAAAATTGCTGCGGTAACTGTTGGTGCTATTATCGCAGTATCTCTTGGGGCATTTCTGCTAATCAGAAAAATCAACCCTAATGCTACACTGGACCATCCGAATTTATTTCCAAACTCGGGGAAAGGCTGCAACCGTGCGTAATACAATGAAACTGTGCCAAGAGCGAAAAATAGTACAATCCAATAATCCAATTCAGCAGTATTCATTCCGAATCACTCCGTGGCTCGTCACGCCAACCAGGCTTCCAAAAATCATCATCGTCTAACCACTTTAACCATTCATCGTCTGTAGCTCGTAAAAGGCGTAGTGCGCGCCTATCCAAGCCCTCAAGAAGAGCGTCATCCACTTCTCCTTCTGAGTGTGCATCGGTCCACTCGATTTGCATCTGTCTAACCAATCTTCTACCTTCTTCTGGGTTATCAAAATTCATCTCACAGGATTCTCTTAAATCTTGTAGCCAAATTCTTGTACCACGAATATGTAGGTCATCTTGCAAGGGTTTTTCCTTGCGTTTGAATGGCCACCAACTCATGATTCTCAATCCTTGGGCACAAGCCGTCAGCCTTGATGCTTACGAATCAATCAAAGGATGACAATAACCCCGCGCTTACATGGGACGTATCGTTGTGCACCTCCATGGTAGGGCCAAAGACGCAGCATTTAGCATGGCTATCTCAGATTATGCTAACAGATTATCAGGAGAGGGAGTATCTCTTTCTGAGCACAGAAACCGGACGGATCCAGAGGCTTATCTGAAATCAATCGTCGAAAAAGCAGGTAAAAATAACGTCATTGTACTCGAAGAAAAAGGAGAAATTCTAGATTCTATGGGATACGCTGAGAAGATAAAAAAATGGCGTATTTCAAGTTCTGATATACACTTAGTTGTTGGCCCACCGGGTGGCTTCGGAGAGTATAGTGAAGGGATGTCCTCTCTGTCGCTTGGGTTGATTACACTACCTCACGAATTGGCAGCAGTTGTATTGTTAGAGCAATTATATCGAGGTTCAACAATCATCAAAGGATTGCCATATCACAGGGCATAATTTTGTTTAACTGAGTTGCTAGATTCTGTCGCCGCTAACTCAATGATTTTGTTTTGTTCATCCACATGAACAATCCGCGGCTGATGATTTTCGATTTCACCTTCTTCTATACCTTGGAAAGTCAACAAAATTACCAAATCGCCTGGATCCACCAAATGAGCCGCAGCCCCATTTATACAGATTTCCCCCGACCCTCGAGGCGCCTTTATTGCATAGGTTTCTAGGCGCGATCCATTGGTTATATCGAGAACTGCAATCTTTTCCCATTCCACAATTCCGGCGGCCTCCATAAGGCCCTCATCAATTGATATCGAGCCGACATAATCGAGGTCGGCTTGAGTAACTGTAGCTCTGTGGATTTTTGATCGTAGGACCCATCTAATTGGTGTCATGGTAGAATTCAGAAATTCTTGTTTTTTTAACATATGGAAAATACGTTTCAAAAGTTTGGCCTAAATAAATATCAATAGGAATAAAATCTCGAGAAATTCTAACCCCATGAAAATCGTTACAAGTCCATCGAGGACTGCGAGAAATCTCTGTTTTGAAGTAGCATTTTTTAACCAAACTGAAAAACTCTCTTCCTGATTGAGAAAAAAAACTAAATTTAAGACAATCAGAACTACAAAGCCACAAGCACCGAGTAATGTCAAGGTGGCGACTGAACCTGCCTCTGCCATGATGCTCAGAACTTGGTCGAAAGCATCAAACTATCTCCGGCAATAACGATTGTATCGAAGTATGATACTCGAAGGCTTCCGTGATACTCACGCGCGCATGCGAGGGGGTTTGTTGATAAGCAGGTCGATTTTGCAAGGCTACTTCGGTGGTCGGAATGAACGAAGAGAAACAGACTTGGTACGGTCGAGAGAACAGAAAGAAGAGTGGCTCAGCCCTAATGATGGTAGTGCTGATGATAATGAGTACGCAGATGTATAATTTCATTGGCTTAGATGAAAAATCTCCAAATCTTGAGGTGTTCGAGGACAAGCCTGCGAGAACAGCTTATCAACAGTTCCACCAAGCCGAGGGAGCGACCATTGGGACAACACAAGGCCATCCAGTGGCTATGGTGGATTTCGATCATGCTGCCTATAATGATGCAGGTTGGGTAGATTACGCTTCGTACCAAGGTAAAATTACTGACCCATCCGTTCTTCTATCAAACCCAGGATATGGATTCTTCCTCGAAGAGACAAATACCGATGACCACGATAATGATGGAATCAACGATTTAGATGATTTAGACGATGACAATGATGGGATTAGTGATTTAATAGAGCGTTTTGATGGATGCTATGGAACCCACCCCTTTGATCACGACAACGATGGAATACTTGATGAAGATGATTGGGACGATGACAATGATGGGATCCTAGAAGGGCCAGTTGATTATTCACAGGGCGCTGATCCCTGGAATGTTAGTTCAGACAGATACGTGGACCCGAACACAGTTCATCCATGGACCGGCACTCCGGTAGGAACTGGCTACAAAATTGATCAGAATCCTATGGATCACGATAATGATGGCGTAACGGATGAAGACGTGGACGGGAGCGGTCGTGGTTCATATGATGAGGACGACGATAATGATGGAAGGATAGATCAGTTCACATGGCCTTGCGATTTTGATGGCGATGGCACTCAGGATTATTTTGATGACGACGATGATAACGACGGAGTTGTAGACCTCTGGGACTCACACCCTTGGGATTCTTCAGTCACAACCAACATAACCGATACTTCGACAATGTGGGATTTTCCATTCGCTTGGGATTCAAAGGAAACAATAACAATTTCGATTACAGCCACAGGCATTAACCCTCAGTTATACTTCATTGAAGTTGGCGATACTGTGGTGTGGTCAAATGACGATACTAGAGGTCACAATGTTACTGCTCAAGATGGCAGTTTTGATAGCGGGGAAATCGCACCCGGTGATACATTTTCGTTCAGATTTAACGAATTGGGATCCTGGGATTTTGATGAGCCGGATTCTGGCTCAATATTATTTTCAGGAACAATAAATGTTGGCCCAGAGACAAGCCCGTCTCTTCCAGACGCATTCAATCTTCCCCCTGACGTATATGGTGCCGACAAATTCAATTTCGTAAATAAGGAGAAATTCATATGGCATCCAATAAGCCAGGCCTTTACAGAAATAATCGACGGCGATTTAGATGGTGATGGAATACCTAATTTTGTAGACCCAGATAACGATAATGATGGCACTCCGGACTCAGCAGATACAGACGATGACAACGATGGATTACTCGACATGTACGATGTAGACGACGATAACGACGGTATTCCTGACTCTTGCTTACAACTAGATACCAATCTAGATGGTATTGGGGATTACCCAAATAATCACCCGATTCAAATTCCCGGCATCGATTGTGAACTCGATTATGACAGAGATGCTGATGATGATATTTACAGAGCAATCGATTCAGATTACGATTTGGTCTGGGATTGGATGGATACTGATGTTGGAGGCGCGTGGCCTGCGGATAATTTGTTAGGAAACCCGGGAATCGATGAGACTGATTTTGCATATGATTTGGACAATGATGGTATTGTAAACGAAGATGACCCTTACATGCTTGCACCCAGTGATCAGGTAGAAAGTTGGAATTGTCCAAGTTTGCAAAACCCAAATCCTCAGAATTTTGACATGAATTGCACTGTAGCTAGAAAGTCCTACACAGGAAACAACGATTGGGACAATGATGGATTAAATAATTGGGAAGATGTTGATGATGATAATGATGGTGTATTAGATTGGCTAGATATAGACCCAAATTGTGATCTTGATGATGATAATGACCTACATCTTTTCAATGGCTCACGATTCCGTGACGACGGCCCTAATGATATCGATACAGATATTGATGGAGATGGCCTCCCTAATGATCAAGACTGGGATGACGATAATGACGGAATACCCGATTTGTACGACCCAGATGATGGAAATTGTGGAATAGTAGACAATGACAATACAGACCAATTCTCCACTTCAAATGGTTACTCTCATGGAGACGGAGACACAATAGATGGTAGCGATGACAGTCAAACCTATACTAATCTAGGGCAATTAATGTGGGACCAATTCTGGCATTTTAAACCATTTTTCTCTGAAGAGCATGGATTTATTCTTCCATACAATGGGTATCAGGCGACAACAGATACAGAAATTCCACAATTGGAATCCAATGGAGAAATTCCAGAAATGTACTTTTACGTCATGATGAAATGGAGTCCATGGAATGGAAATAACTACTTTGACATAGACATGGATGGAGATTCACTGATTAATGGCATAGATGTAGATATGGATGCAGATGGAATGCCTGATTGGTGGGATCAAGATGAGGGCTCAGACGGAAGATTAGATGTAAACAACCCCCAATTCGGTGGAACTACAGATGACGGTGAATGTGATCTCTCTCTGGTTAATTTTGTTCAAAATACTGGCGATCCACTCAATCCAGTAGCTTGTGGCCTTCCTTTAGCATGGCTTTATGGATGGCCTCTTTTAGGTGCATCCAGAACCGGCCAAATTTTATTCACCCTTCCTTATTCAACTCGACCGAGTTCTGAATATACAGATGGCCCCTTCGGTGGTTCCGATGAGTTCCCGGATAACCCTAGTTGTGAAGAGTTCTGCTATCACTTTGATTTCACAACAGACACCCCACAACCTACAGCAGCGGTGACCTACAATCAAATGAAGAATAATAGAGATTTATTCACTGCATGGATAGGTATAAGCAATGGGTTTTTCCAATGGACTTCTGACATCAAAGCAAATGGTTTCCCTGATGAAGTTGCGGATTTATTGGATAATGATGTAGATCCTGATGATGACTGTGGCGCACCAATGCCAGAAGTAAATTTTGAACCATCATGCATGGTTAACGATACTGCAGATCTTGATGATGACTTTGACGGAGTTTATGATCACTGGGACATAGATGATGATAATGATGGTATATGGGATTATTTCGAAATTGACAGCAATGACGATCTAGACGATGATGCTGGAACTGAGCCTCCAGGCAATTTCTTCATCGGCTCGAATTGTGAGGACAATGACGATGATGGAACTGATACGGACCCAGATAACGACGGATGGTATCAATCGGTTTGGGACCAAGGAGTGTTAGGACAAGGTCTACTATTCCCAGTTTATTACGATGTGGATAATGACAACGACGGAATCCCAGATGGGGAAGATCCAGATGATGATAACAACGGAGTCCCCGATGATCTTCAAGAAACCTTATGCTTCACAGGTGAGGAACAAAGTGTTTGGGATCACGATAATGACGGCGTTCTAGATTGGGCGGATGATGATTGGGATGCTGACGGCATAGTCAACACTCTAGAATTGAATTCTGCAACCCCGTTCATAACACCATGGGATCACGACAATGATGGCCTGAGAGATGACATTGACCTCGACGATGATTCAGATGGTATGCTCGACAAAGACGAGATTATGCTCTGGCCTTCTCGCTTTAACCAACAATCAACCAATCCTTGGGATCATGATGATTATGGAAATGGAACCGGAATAGCCAATCCGACCGATCCATTCACAGGACCCGACGGAATAGACCAAGACGATGACTGGGACGAACGTCCCGACCGAGATTGGGATCAATTAGAGGAAGATCATTCTGAGACCTCAGATTGGGATCATGACAATGATGGAGTACCAGATGAAGATGATAAGGTCCCAACTAGAATTAACATGACTAGCAGCAGTATCCTTTGGTTAGACGCATTGAATCCAGCCATACTCAAGGGTACAGTGAATTGGTTGTCAGCTGATACGGGAGTTTTCGAACCAGCCCCTGAACTTCCAGTTCAAATTACCATCGAATGGGCTAGAAATGGAACACTTGCACTTGAAACCGTAGACGTACTTACAGCAGCCGATGGAACCTTTGAGGTAGGACAATTCCTACTTCCAGAGGACCTCATTGTAGGGCCAAATACAACCTACAACCTATATGCTGAAGTTACGGAAATGTTCTACCATGACGGTTCACAAACTGAACCAATACCGGTCGAGGTAAGAGCAAACACAACAATTGACTATGTTTCATGGACTTATTTCAGGAGCGATGAACAACCTCTTTTTGTGGACTATAAGGTACATTACGAAGCAGATTGGGATCGAGGTATTTTCGATAATAGAATACCCAAGGCGCCAATTTCATTCCGAGTTCATGGCGGAATATTTGGAAATTACACTCATCCTACAATCTTTGACGGATATGGATACGGATATCGTGCCGACTCCAATGGTTGGGCATCGTTAACCTTTGTTCAGACAGTGGGAACTCAAGGCCAATGGAAACAAGTACAATGGAATTCCACGATGGATAATGGAGAAGGAAAATTACCAGGTGGATACGAAGAAATAGTGTGGGATGACAATGCAAAGAATCACTATGTATTGGGCCGTTATGATTACACCAACACTAGTCTGCCTGTTGGCGACTATTCGTTTATTGGTTATGCCAGACCAGATTTGGGAGACGAATGGCCATTCCCCTACTTAGAAGGGTCAGAGACTCAAGCATTCAACATCCGTTCAATGCACAGAATGTACATTGAAGCAGATATGTACACCACTTCAATAAGGCCAGTTTATTTCTGGGATGCAACACAATTTACCGGGTCTTCCTTCGGTGCTTGGAGAGCCTTATTCCATCAACCAAGCCTTGATCTAGCCGGGTTGGATTACGCAGATGTAAGCCTTGGTAAGCCCTATGCTATGTTGTGGGACGGAACTCCTGAAGGACTAACAGGAGAGAGTGCTAGACTTCGACCTTATCTTTCTTCCAACAACACACATTGGCGCATTGCTATGCAAAATGGAGGCGATTTCAACGTTCCACCATGCGGGCCCGCTGAACCAGCTAACCCAGAAAGCGTTATTCGTTGTGAAATCATTCCAGAAATGTTCACCGGCGAGACTCTGAGGGTTATTGGCAGCGTTTGGAATAGAACAATGGTCCCTTGGCCAAACGACCCGATGACCTTACAAGTTGATTTGGATAGAAATGGAATATTTGCAGGCTCTCAAGAGACAGGTTTCGCACGAGCACCTCAGATGATTAATGGTGTTGCCACATTTGATTACAATTGGACATGGTATTCCCAATATGCAGCTGGGTATTACGGACTTCGAGCCGATTTCACCAACTCTAATTTCTACTTCACAGGAAACCAAAGTAATGTCTTGGCTCCTACCGGTGCATACCTAAATGTCTCGGTAATTGGAACAAGTGAATTTAGAGAATTAATTCAACCTCGATTGTATCGTGGTCAGAACCGTAGCATAGACATTCAATTGCTAGATAACTCCCTTCAACCATTAATTAATTCCCAAATTAACTATGTTTGGGAAGCCGATGGCAGCAATGGAATCGTAGAGACGGACAATACTGGTTGGTTTAGTATTAATTTGACTCTCGAAGCCGATCACGATTTAGGTAATTTCACACTTGAATATAGTTATCCAGGAGACCCAAGACACCAAGGTAAATCCGGTTCAATGGATCTTTGGGTTGTTTCCCGCACTTTCATCACTGTTCAGGATACAACACCAAATTTACGAACTAATGGGGATATTTGGGAATTCACTGCACAGGTTACCGATGATAATCGGACTGCACTAGTCAAGGATGCAGGACAAGCCTTGGATGGCTGCGGGGAAAATGGTGGCGAAGTCCTTGTCATTATGGAAGGTATTGACTTTGAGGATAGGACGCACAGGCAGATTGTCAACACACAGTGTCCAAATGCCGGTACAATACATCATGAGATGGTGCTAGATCCACAATTACTCCAAGATGACCCACAATCGTTCTTACCGGATGGATTCGGTCCAGTAAACGTAATTTTGAGATTTGAGGAGAATCTACCTCACGAAGGCTGCTCTCCACTAGACGCGGAGGCTATGAGCACATCTGGAGCATGGGATCCATGCGCTCAGATTTTGAATAGCGATCATTATCGTAGGGTTATGCAATTCCAAGTAGATGGATTTAGTTTGATTGGCAGAACCTCTTTGAACGTTGATGATCAAATCGTGTATACCTCAGAGATGGACCCAACAACAGGTCAACCAATCGATAAACCAATGATAGTAACAGGTCAATTAATCGATGAGCTAGGTTCCAATCTGTCAAATAGAGCAATCAGGGTAAGTTATGAAATGATAAACTCAGAGTCAGGAATAGTTGGATGTTTACCAGGAAGCAGTGATACAAACGGATTCTTTGAAATTATTTGTCCACTAACAGATGTTCAAGCAGGCCAAGCTCGAGTTACTGTCGAATTTAACTCGTATGAGAATAATGACCGCTATAGATACCAGAATGCCAGTACAACACGAGTATTCTCAGTGTTCTCTAACTCAACTCTAACCGTGCAAGAGATAGGGCCGTTCAGAAACGATATTGATTCGTATACATTCCAGAACGGCTCCGTATTCCCTGTTTTATATCTTAAGGAATCATTCCACTTAGACGCAAGATTGACTCAAACTAATGGCAATCCGATTGGCGGTAAGTGTCTGAATATCTATCTTGATCCAGAAGTAAATACCAGGCCTATTGCCACCTCAATAACTCAAGATGGAACGGGTCAAATTGAGTGGTTCAGTGGTGACCCTGATGATAATCCGAGCCGACGGGGCGTGGAGCCAACATCAGATAATATGGAAGGATTCAGAGTCGTAAGAATCGCCTACGAACCCAACAAGGAATTACCGGGTGGATGTAGAGCTGAAACAACACCGGTAGTAAATGGCTCATACATCGATGTCGAAGTTCTAGTCAGAAGCAGAGTAGATATACTTTTGAAGAATAATTGGGCTAATCCCGATGGTTACCAGAAGGGCGACTACATCAACGGTTCAGTAGCGATTTTGCGAGACAGACTAGATCTTTCAGTAGAATCTCAAACTGTTATCTTTACTTACCAGTATTGGAATAAAACTGAATGGGTCCCACACAATGTAGAATACGCAACCACGAGTGAATTAGGTGTTGCAACATTTAGTTTCCTCTACAGTGGAGAAAATGTCCCAGGTAAGTTAGAATGTAGCCAGGAAGGGCCTTGTATTGAAGATGGGAAATGGCAGGTCACAATCCACTTCCAAGGTTCTCATGAATTCGAAGAAGAATATATGAATAACACTCCTGTAATAACCCTCGGCGACCCTGTAGAAAAAGCCCAAACCAGTTTCTTGACTGTTCAGGTTCTTACAATCATGGGCATTGCTTTGACATTCGCTATATTAGTTGGCGCGATAATGTACAGAAATTACATTGAGCGCCGTAGAATCGAAATATTGCGTGGTATTCTAACAGATTCATTGATGTCACTAAAGGCATCGAATGAATACATCGATACTATCTTCAATTGCTACAAGAAACTAGTAAGATTTTTCCGAAGCCGCGGGGCAATGAAAAAGGTCTACGAGACTACTAGAGAATTCGAAGATGCAGTCAATGGAATGTTAGCAGGTATTGCTCCTCCAGAAGACTTGGATGTATTCTTCTCCTTATTCGAAGAAGCGAGGTATTCTGACCATGAGATTGGAGCAGATCAACGAGACAGAGCAATCAATGCCTTGGAGTCGATAATTAACCACATTAGTGCATCTTTGGGAGATGGAATGTTGAACCGAACTACTGCAAATGAATCATCATTGTATGGATCTGTCGTAAAGGCCGGTTCTTTCGTTGATGCCGAAGGGCAAGAGCGAATAGCAGGAATTGATGATGGTTCCGGCGACGACAGTGGATTCCGAATTTGATTACTGAGAGTTGAGGATTAGGACGAGATATTTCTCGTCTTTTCCTCTTCTCGATGTACTGAGGCTTGATGCCCCGTAGGGGCAACCCGCAGCATTCATAACAGGTAGTCAGGTGGGCGCGCTACCCAAGTATACGTCGAGGGAGTTATATGAGTAAGAACATGAGAAAGACCAACCAGGCCTTAATCGCCCTAATTGGCGATTTAAAGGATCAGAGCAGGTCAACCGGTTCTGCACTGTGGCGAGACGTCGCGCTGAGGCTCGAAAAGAGCCGAAGTAATTGGGCTGAACCGAACCTAAGTCGCCTAAGCCGACATGCTGCCGATGAGGATGTAGTCCTCATTCCAGGCAAGCTGCTCGGCAGCGGTGACGTGGCCGGTAAGCCGAGCGTCGCCGCATACAGTGTTAGTACCGGCGCCCGCTCGAAAATTGAAGCCGCAGGCGGGCGCGTATTGACAATCCGCGAATTGATGAATGAGAACCCAGATGGAAAGGGGGTGAGGATTCTTGGCTGAAGCAAGTACTCTCGTTTATGACGCATCTGATAAGGTTCTAGGGCGCCTCGCAAGCCATGTTGCTAGTGAGCTACTTACAGCCCGCAAAGCTGGAAATCAAAAACGCGTAATTATTGTCAATGCAGAGAAAGCCATAGTTACTGGACCAAAGGTTACAGTTTTCGCCAAATACAATCACAAATACAAGTTGAACCACCCAAGAAAGGGGCCCTTCTTTCCTCGAATGCCTGATCAAATCCTCAAAAGGACTGTTCGTGGAATGCTACCATACCAGAAGAATAGCACCGGAAGGAATGCTGTTCGGGATTTGAGAGTGATGATAGGCACCCCAGCAAATCTATCTGGTGGAGACTTGCCAGATGGTCATGTATGGGGTGACTCCAGTTCTTTCGATAGAGACTTACCACAGAAGTTTGTCCGTCTAGGAGAAATTAGTGAACACCTAGGTATTGATAGCACTCGATGGGAAGGTGAGCAATGATGGTAAGGTCAAAGAAAAAGCAGACTGTCGAAACCAGTGGAAAGAGAAAGACCGCGATTGCTCGAGCAACAGTTCGTAAGGGAGCAGGCCGAGTTCGTGTAAATCACCAACCAATCCACATCATGGAACCCGCTTTGGCTCGCAGAAAGGCGTTAGAACCAGTTCAAATTGCAGAAGCCATGAATCGTCTTACAGATGTCGATATTTCCGTAAGCGTCGAAGGCGGCGGTCAAATGGGACAGGTAGATGCAATCCGAACGGCTATTGCTCGCGGTTTAGTACACTATAATGGTGGTGCGGAAGGAATCGATGAGGATCTTCGAGATGAGTACCTAAGATTTGACCGCAGTCTACTAGTAAATGATCCAAGACGCAAGGAGCCCAAGCACCAAATGGGTCGAGGCGCTCGCAAGAAGTGGCAGAAGTCGTATAGGTGATGAAAGATGTTGATTCCAGTACGTTGTTGGAGTTGCGGAAAAGTCGTAGCTCATCTATATGAACAGTTCAAACAAAGAGTAGCAGAGGGAGAGGACGCTGGAGAGGTTCTCAACGATCTAGGCTTAGAGAAGTATTGCTGCCGAAGAATGTATGTTGGACACATCGAGCTAATTGATGAGGTCGCACCTTTCAGTATAGCAAGAGAGGATTGATTCACCGTCCGTCAAGGCTTTGGTGTAATCTATTCACGACACAAGCATACAAGGGGCCTGTAGGTTAGCTTGGCCTATACTTCGCGGCTGGGGGCCGCGCGACCCAGGTTCAAATCCTGGCTGGCCCACCATTTCAGTTGAAGCGGAAGCCATAATTTACAGGTTTTCTTACAACAAAAGAGCACCTTTTAGGGGGCAGCCTCACCTGACAGAACATGGTTCCGGAGGCCATCGATGAGTGGGCGAACAGCGCCCGCATCGAGGAGTTGGCAGGGCTACTTGCACATCATTCGAATCTCTATTACAATCAGGCCTCTCCTGAGATAACCGACGCAGAATTCGACGCATTATTTGATGAATTAAAGAAACTCGCACCAGGTCATCCACAACTATCCAAAGTCGGCTCAGACCCCGCTCCAGGATCAGAAAAAGTCGACCATTTATTCCCTATGAGAAGTCTAGACAAAGCTACTGAAGAAGAAGAAGTTGCACACTTTGTCGCAGAAACAACAGCTCACGGCCGTCGCTTTGTCTGCCAACCAAAATTGGACGGCTCCGCGCTATCCCTGGAATATCGCCGTGGACGTTTGGTTCGTGCAGCTACCCGTGGAAATGGTGAGCGAGGAGAGGATGTTACCGCCAATGCTCGTAGGATACCAAATATTCCTGAATCCTTAGAGTGGAAAGGAGATGCACATGTTCGGGGCGAAGTAGTAATGCCATTGGATATTTTTCAAACAAAGTATGCCTCGATTGCCCCAAACCCTCGAAACCTCGCAGCCGGAAGTCTACGTCAGAAAACCATAGATGCGGGTAAAGGAGATGCTGCTGATTTGACCTTCCACGCCTATGGTGTAATGTTCCCAAGTGAGGTAGATAGACATCCGGATAGCCCACCACCGCCAGCCTTCACAAATGATTCAGAGGCTATCGACTGGCTTGAATTAAATTATATTGCGGCAGCAGGAAATGAAGTGGTCGAAGGAGAAGATGACGATTCAGTAACCAAGGCAATAATTGAGGTAACCAAGGGATGGACCGAGGGCCGCGATAATGCACAGTGGGAAATTGACGGGGTAGTAATCAAATTGGACAATTTAGCCAAGAGAGAACTCCTAGGTCAAACCGCTCATCACCCGCGCTGGGCATTGGCCTGGAAATTCCCTCCAGAAGAGGCCTCCACGATTGTAATGGGTGTAGATTGGCAGACTGGTAGGACCGGAACGGTAACCCCAGTTGCGAGGGTAGCACCAGTAACAGTATCCGGAGTAACAGTAGAGAATACTACTCTACACAATGCCGGTGAAATTGAAAGGTTAGGGATTCGTGTAGGGGACAGGGTCAGAATAGTCCGCCGAGGCGATGTAATCCCGAAGATTATCGAAGTATTGGGCGAAGCCAAAAAGTCAGACATAGAAAATCGAATCCACGCCGATGGGACGCCATTTACCGATTCTCTGCCAAAGGTTGAGAATATTCTAATTCCAGAGCAATGCCCTAGATGTGAAACTAAATTAGAACAAGACGGAGCTTTCATTCGTTGCTTCAATCTAAATTGTCCATCTCGCTTAGAAAGAGCAATTCTGTATTGGTGTCGAGCCCTTGAGATGGACGGGATTGGCGAGAAGTTAGCCGAACAATTGTGCGAAGAGGGTTTGGTCAGTACTCTTCCAGATCTTTACTCATTGACTTATTCTGATATATTAGGTCTAGAAAGGATGGGTGAAAAATCCACAAAGAACATAATTTCTCAACTAGATTCAACAAGGACTCTCAGTCTTTCAGACTTCCTTTCAGCGCTAGGTCTTCCAGGCATTGGCCCTGAGTTAGCCGCTGGATTTGCACAGGAATTAGGAGATTCTGAGACTATGTTTAATTTGCTAAATAATCATGAAATCGCAATTCCGAGATTGGTGACATTGGAAGGTGTTGGTGAAACCGTTGCTCGCTCCTTCCTAGAAGGTCTGTCTGAGCGTAGAGCTATGGTCGAAGGATTAGCTGAGGCGATAGAAATAACGGTCGAAGAAGCAAAACAAGAATCAGAGGGCCCACTAACAGGTCTGACATTCTGTATTACCGGAAGTTTGAGTAGGCCAAGAAAAGAAATCGCCTTGATGATAAAGGCAGCAGGCGGTAAAGTGGTATCATCAGTTTCAGGAAAGTTAGATTTCCTAGTCGCAGGGGAATCATCTGGGTCTAAGTTAGACAAGGCGAACAGGCTTTCAGTGACCGTTTTGACTGAGTCGGAATTAGAATCCAAAATCTCCGATGGAATAGAGAGTCCAAATAAAGAAAACTCAGGCGATATTCTTGCTGATACAGGTCCACAGCAGATGTCTTTAGGGGATTATTGAGGTATTCAACCATACATCCCGGAACTTTCGACACCTGGCTTATCCATCTGTAATTGATTAAGTTGGGTCGCCATCATCTCTCTGATTTGGTCTTCGATTCTCTTGGCCTCTTCAAGAAGAGGTTCTGGATCTAATTTGATCGCTGGAAGTAGACCATCCAATCTTTCGATAATTCTTGCTGCGGCACGAGCATCAGGGATTGCTCCATTTGCTAAATCTCCTCCAGACTCTGCGAGAATCGCCATAGCATCGATTCTTCTTCTTCGGCACTCTCCTAACATTACGCCACTCATGCCTCCAACAACACCGTGCTTGAGTTTAGCGACTCCTAAGACCTCAAGCTTTTCCTGTGCAGAATCTGTTGAGCCTATACCTAGCATGGATTCGTCCGAGTCATCGTCATCAAAGATAGAATGGGCTTGGTCAGGACCATGGGAAAATGAGTCAATCATCATCACTTGTGATACACCGCTAGATTCTACCCAATCAAGTATTGAATCGGCTAATGATAGTGTTAAATCAGGACTTACTTGAATTTCAGAAGCAATCAAAATAACCTTGTCACACTTGTCCATATGACAGATTGGCTCGCCAGCATAGAATCTCAATGGAGGGAGTGGTTTACCCTCTTGAACTAGGCAAACAGGAGGGAGGCCTGAACCTCTTGCACCTCCAACAAAGGTTAGACCTAACCGGTCAACTAGGTAGTGTGCAATGATGCTACTGACGAATCCAGCCGATGGAAAACAAGTCACAACCAAGGCATCTTCAGCATTCAAATCGTCATCGACAGCGACCACAGGTGCTCCGCTCATTGCACCTTAACCGACCGAGATACTGTTAATCATTGGCCTCTCCACATATAGCGTGCCGGACGTAGACGAGGTGGGGTTTACGGCTGAAGAGAGCGAATCAAATACTGAACCACCAGAGGGTTTCATCGCTCATCAATTATCACCTTCCTCTTGGAATAGATACGAAGAATGTCCTAGGAAATACTGGCTTTCTCGTCAGGGGCTACCACGGAAGGCAAGTATGCCTGCAGCATTGGGTAATGCTGTTCACAACTCTGTAGAAGATCTTTGCAATCTCGATTTATCTGATCGCGAAGACGATGAATCGGGTTGGCTTCCTGCCACCGCAAAGGCGGTGTTAGACCGTCATTGGCAGATTGAAAAGGACAATTTTCTTGAAACACCACGCCATCCACGTTGGAAGGCGGAACAAATAACCAAGGCGCATGATGGTCTAATCGGCGCCTTGAATATCTTGTTCAGTAAATCAAAAGTCGAAGTTCAAAACTTATCTGAGGTTACCTTAGGTACTTGGAAAGAAGTACAATCAATTGTGTTAGCAAATGAAGGAACATTAGTTTCTGAATGTGGTCGAATGATGGGTCGCCTAGATCTATTGGTAGCAGATATTGACGAGAATGGGGAATCACAGGGCTGGATAGTTGCAGATTTGAAGACAGGAAAGCCTCCTTCGCCTACTCTCAATGAGAAGGTTAGCCGTCAGCTACGATTCTATCGGGATTTACTCAAGCAGAATAATCCAAATCACCCAACAGTAGTTGCTGAGGGCTGGTACTCTGCTAATCAGACAGTTCATCGAGCCGACGGCCCGGACGTTCTAGAATCTGCATTAGAGGCCTGGGAGGGTATGCGCCCCTCAACAACCCCTCTACCTGCTACACCAGGCGAACAACAGTGTGGGTGGTGTGAATGGAAAGCTTGGTGTCCAATATGGTGGGCTGCTCGTCGTGATGGTACACTTTCCCCAGGACATATGTTCAGAGATGAAGTAGTGCAGGTAATCCGTTTTGACAGAGAGGCCGGAGCCGCTCTTTTCCAACGAATGCCTCCGATAGGGGATGAGGGAGAGTTAGCACCTTCTGACCATAAATTCGGAGCCGTATTGCGCGATCAGGCCTTGACTCAAATGTCCGAACTACTTGATTCAGGTCATGAAGGAGCAATTTTCCTCGGTAGCGCTAGAATGGATGGACGGATAGCCCATCTTGGAGACTGGTGTGAAGTATTGCCTTGGAATCCAATAAACGAAGGACATGCTCGAGATTATTCTCGATGGTTGCGAAGTAATTCAGACACTATTTTTGAGGAAATTGGTGACGAAGGCGAAGATAACCAATCCAAATAGCGTTTGTCAATCTTCTCTAGCTCTCTCAGAGTTCGACCTTTATGCTTACCAAATGCAATAACGACTCCTTCGTTTGAATGACGCAATCTACCATCTGTACCTTCTACTGGCTCTAAATCAATCATGCTAGGGCCTAATTGTGCACTAGGGCCTGCTTTTCCTGAAAGCATATCCTGTAATTCATCAATCCCTCCTCTAAATTCCTTCGGATGGCTCTGCATCATCGACCATAGCAAAAGCAGGGTAGCACCTGCATCAGCATCAGCACTATGGGCACGAGCAATCGTAATGTCATACCGAGAGCATAGGGCTCCGAGAGTATGTCTACCAGGAATCTTCAGTTTTTTAGCCAAGGTTAGAGTGTCAATAATCGTCTTAGGAACAGGGGTTTCGAATCCTGCTCTCATGCATTCAATTTCCAAAAATCTCCAATCAAATCTTGTGACGTTATGCCCAACTATTACCGCTCCAGAAATCAATTTACTCAGTTCAGAAATATGTTTTGAGAAATCGTCTTCTTGTTTAACATCCTCATTTGTTATTCCATGTACTCTAGAAGACTCAGGAGGTATGGGCTGTCGTGGATTTACTAATGATGTTTTATTGATGTGAGAACCATCCTCATCGCTACCGATCAAAGCATACTGAACAATACGGTCGCTTCTAGGATTTAATCCGGTGGTCTCCAAGTCGAAACCTAGAACTCGATATCCGGTGAGCATGCCCGCGACCATGACCGGACGTGATAGAGACCCTCCTTGAACTTCATCAAAGAGAGAATTGCACCCGTCATACCTATTTGCATCTCTTTGCGCGATTTGCATTATGGGGCTACAAGCAGGTAAAGCCGTCTCGTTATCGACAATCCTATTGTTTACAACGCTAGCAGGTTGCACCGGTCTAGCATCGACGACTCCAATTGCCGAAATTACAGCAGACCAAGAATCAATCAATGTCGGCGAAACTGTGAATTTCGATGCTAGAGATTCCACAACTCCTTCACCGACAATAATCGATGAATATGTATGGGACTTTGGAGATGGCGAAAAGAAAACTACTACCACTGGTATTGCTTTCCATACCTTCTCCCAATCAGGCAATCACAATGTAGAGGTTGAAGTCATCAATGATAGAGGTGAAAGCGATAAGGCCACAGTGAATATTTTCGTAAATTCGCCGCCTATGATAGTAATAGAAAAACCAGGATTTGTTCGAACTAACGAAACTGCTACAATAGATGCTTCTAATTCTTATGATGTAGAGGGCGGGAATGTCGAATTCATCTGGGATTTAGATTTGACTTTTGATCGCAATGGAGATGGAGATCCTACAAATGACGCGGATTCCACCTCTTCTTCGGTAGAAGTAATGTATTCTGATTCTGGTAATCAAACAGGCTCTGTTACAGTAGTCGATGATAACGGAGCCACCAGTACTGAAATATGGAGCTTAATGGTGATTGAGCGATTGTTCAATGTAGCTTGGGAAGAACAACATGTGACCTACGAATGGTCTGGCTATACGGAACAAGGTGAGAGTACAATCCATGAACACATTCCTGCACAGATAGGAACGGATGAATATGGAGCCAGAATAATGCAAGTTAATGCTACTTTAGTGCTTGACAGAGATTTGTTGCCAATTCAATGGCCTGAAGATAATTTCACACTCAGACTAAATGTCCCTGAAACTGGATGGACGACAAATTCCCAAACCTCTCATGATAACATCACATTAAATGCAACTGCGAATATAGACAGAGGAGACTTGAATCCTTGGCCAGAAAGTGGATATTCTGTAAGTGCAGATAGTTCTGAAAGCCTTGTACAGTCACTTCTCAACGAGGGAGGGGCTAGATTCGGTAAAGGAGATTGGATTTGGGTAATTACAGCCGATGAATGTGATCCGGACTTTCTCATTGATGATGTAGATCCCGACTCTGGAAATGATTGGACGCTAACCGTAGACTATATCCTGCTAATTCCAAGGGTAAGTGAAGTCTCAGTTTAATCTCTCAGAGTCGATGGAGAAGACCTTTCAACTCAGAGCCTGTGGCAACCTTCGATGGTACGTTCAATAGTTGTCAAGAAGGCGTCGGTCAGAGACCGACTAATTGTTGATGTTGATGTCTTCATGAATCAACCTGACGACTTTGATTTTTCTCCTAGGGCTAGTATTGAAGGAAAATCCTTGAGTATCTCAAACGGTGGAAATGAGGCTGGTGACAGTATAGACTTGGACGATGAACAGATGAATGTGGCGGAAAGAGATCGTATGGTCGAATTAAGGGTCAAATTTTCAGTTGATGGAATGCATGGAGTGCTGACTCATAAAACAAGAAATGTTCGAACAGGTCCAAACGCGAAGAAACTAGCAGAACCCAGATGGAAGACTGTCTTACCCCTTAGTCTCTGAATTTCATCGAACCGTGGGAATTAAACCAACACCTCAGGTGGAATGGCTTGCTGGACCCATAGTGTAGCCTGGATATCACTGGGGCTTGCGGAGCCTCAAACCCGTGTTCGAATCGCGGTGGGTCCGCCATTTTCTCCGAAAGGTGGCAACTTTTTACAAAACACTACTTCATAACTGCAAAATTTCCCGTAAAGATATGCGAAGTCTAGCGTTCGCTCTAACTATTCTTCTAATTTCTTGCAGTTCTGCAGGATGTGCTTCAGACACCGAGCCAGAAATATCCGAATCCGAAATTTCCGATATTGAAAGTGAAGATGTGCGGGAAGAGTCAACTGAATCTACGACAATCACGTTAGAGGATTGTCAAGATAGAGGCGGAACATGGATTGAGGAGAGAGAAGAGTGTTATTTTGATTCAGATAGACCAGAAGAAGAGACTGAGAGATCGGAAGAGGAGACTGGACCTATCGCAGTCCCGCCATGTAATGTGACCGCTACAGAGGGCCTTAACCCAACAGCCAACCCCTCATCTTGGCCCGAGATTCAAGCCGGTCAATGGCTTTCAGTTGACGGTTTGACAGAAATTTCATACGCCTCAATAGAATTGGACAATGAGTCAGAAACTGTCGTTGATGAACGCCTTGATTACGAGTGTGGATATACATATTCCGTAAAAGTTCCAGCCGGATATAACGCCAGTAATGAATACCCTCTATTCCTATATCTTCATGGGCAATTACTAGATTCAGTATTCTTCAATAACATGATGACAAACAATTTCCACATCCCCGATGATGACAAATACATCATTGTTCGACCATCTAAATTAGAGGCGGATTGGGATCCAAAAAAGGCATTAGATGTGCTTGAGGATATCAAAGCAAACATGAATGTTGACGATGACAGGGTCTACCTAACCGGTTTGAGCATGGGTGGCCGAGGAACTTTCATTGTAGCAGCAGGGCTGCCGGATTACTTCGCAGCAATAATGCCACTTACCCCTCACCATGAACCATATTCCTACCTCCCTCTAGCGGGAGAAATAGCACATTTGCCGGTTTGGATGAGTCATGGAACAAATGATAGTACATCGTCCTATGATATGGCTGCACAAATGGCAGAGAATCTAACAATTTTAGGTGCTGAAATAGAATTCCAGACAGTAATTGGTGGAGAACATGGGGGTTGGTTTGCAATCTATTCGGATCCAGAAATAATGCAATGGATGCTTTCTCACACTAGGGGAGATTGAGTTTAGCTAATCTTTAGCTGGTATCATTTCCACTTCGTTCTGATTATCTAAAAAGAAGTATAGCCCTCCAACTTGGACTAACCATGCAATTAAAAAAATGCAACAGGATAACAAAAATCCTAATCCGCCATAACAACAACCATCAGTCATTGCTATAGGTCCCGAAGTAGGATTGTCATTATTAGTTGAAATTTCAACGATAGACGCGATTAGAATAATTCCTGAAATTAGCGCAAGAATTATTGCAGTAATTGTAGATACCTTAGCCTTGGTATTAGTCGGCATATTCATCTCTTAGGCATGTATGGCGATACATGGCTTTTACTTCCAGTAGGCGAATTGACTTCCCGATGGTAGATATGGCCAAGATAGTCTATTACCCTCAATTTTGGGACCTAGCTCACAGATTTTATGAAGAATCTTGGGAGTATTCTTGTGGAATGCATTACAACGAAATTTTGAGCGAACACAGGATAGGATTTCCACTTGTTCACTCAGAAGCTAATTTCCATCACCCATTAGCCTATGGCGACACAGTAGATTGTTCAATCACAGTGGCTAAAATCGGAGAGACCTCAATCACTTGGAAAATTGAGTTTAGAAATCAAAATGGAATACTTTGTTGGTCTGCAAATCAAGTCACTGTATGTGTCGATATGAGTGATGTGAAGAAGAAGATCTCAGTTCCTGAATGGATGAGAGAAGGACTTTCAAAAATGGCTTCAAACTAATCCATTTAGGGTTTTGGCCACTTCTTTCCAAGCGCGTTACGTAGGTCATCATCCATAGTTGCCTCCCACCAATTCGCATCTCTCCAGATGGCATAGCGCCCCCTTATTCCTCGTAAATCAGCGCCATCAAGACGACATCGTTGAAAATTGGATAAATTCATTCGAGCCTTAACAAAACTTGCATTTCGCATATCTGCATCATCAAAGGCGGCCTTCATCAGATTGGCTCGCTTGAAGGAAGCCTTGCGGAGATCTGCACCTGACAAATCAGCACCTTCCAAGTCGGCTCCATCGAAAACAGCCCTTCGAAGGTTAGCCCCTGAAAGGTCAATTCCACGAAGGTCTGCTCCAACATGAGAGGTGAATGACCAATCCTTCGGCCCTTCTGCTTTTTCACTTGAGAGGTCATCACTCACAATGATAGCCTCTCTAAGTAATCTCTACCCGCATCTGTAAGTATAACATATCGATTCTTATCAGTGCCTGGTGGGAAGGTGAGTAAAGCAGGTTTTCCTCTCGATGACGAATCATCCAACATTCTGTTGATGTATAAAGAAACATTCCATTTCTCTAATTCCTCATCTGTCCAACGACCAGAATCCTCAATCAATTTCTTTACCTCTCGCGGGGGTGTATTATCTTCTTTTTCAACCGAGCGAAGATAATGGATGGCCGCGAGAATTACATCTCCCGTTCTGTAAATATTACAGTTATCAATTAACCTCCTAAAGGCTGAACCCCGCTCTGGCACACCGGTCTCGCTTAGTGATTGTCTAGCTGCTTCAATTGCATCTTGACGAGCACTACGAATCTTTGAGAGCGCAGAAGCCCATGTATCTTGGTCCTTCAATTTGAGCCATGAATCGTTAACCTCTCGAGCTGAACCGGTTAAATCAACCTCAGTTGAACCAACCCTTATCATGATTCTTCCAATGTTCCTGTTATCATCCTCAGCCATGTTATCGAACATTGGATTAGACACTAATTGATAAATTCGACCACAAATAAATATCAGATTTTACCTATTGATTTTCCAAAACTAACTCTCTTGTAACCGTTTGATTCAAGACTCACCGATAACGGCCTCTGATCGATGGCCACCCACGACAACTCGGGCTACCCACTAGTTTTGCACTCTTCTGCAGACCCGACAACCCTTGGCGGTACGGCAATTTGTGGTTTTTCGACAGTGGGTTCTGTTGGAGTAATCGCCATGTCACACATTATTCAGACTCTGGATCTTGATCCAATGGGTACAGTCTTGCATCCTGAGTTTCCTGCAATCGCACTAATTCATGAATCAGTGCCAAAACATCCAGTGAGGGTCTATCAGGGCGATGGATTAGGAATATTTATTGCAGAAATCCAATTCCCTCCAAAGAACGATGTTCACTTTGGTGAAACCGTTCTTGAATGGTTCACGAAGGGAGGTTTTGATCGATTAATCGTAATCGATGGAGTCGTCAGCAACGAGTTAGGAATCAAGGAAGATAGTGACTTATGGGGAGTTTCTTCCACTGCAATAGGCCGAGATGCCCTTGATAACTCAAACATTCAGCGTATCCAACAAGGAATTGTCTCCGGTATCTCCGGCTACTTGATTGCAGAAGGCGAGCGTAGAGGTTTAGATGTCACCGCGCTTCTAGCAGAATGCAATCCAATGTACCCAGATGCGCGAGCCGCATTACTGGCGATCGAGGGTGTTTGTGAATTGATTGACATGGAAATACCAGTCAAAGGACTTCTGGAGGATGCTCGCGCGATAGAGGAGAGAGTGCGTGAAGCCTTTGAGAGGGCACAAGCAAACGCTCTTCCCGCTCCTGAAGAGCCCGATGACGACGATGAAGTCAGAATGGTTTACTGATTCATTCAGTAAAATGGATTTGTGCCTGCTGCATGATCGGTTGAATCGATGACTTCGACGATTTCAGGAATTTTTTCCTTGATCATCACCTCAACACCTTGCTTGAGAGTTACATCAGCCATTCCACATCCTTGGCAGCCACCTCCAAAGGCTATTATTGCCTTATTCTCGTCAACTCCTACAAGTTCGACAACACCTCCGTGGCTGGCAACTGCTGGATTGACTTCGTTGTTGATGATGTCAGCAACCTTCTTTGATAATTCATCCACCCACATTGGATTTGGATTTTCGAATGAGAATCCACCACCCATCAAGGTCTCCTTGAAGTCGAGGGTCGCACCGTCGAGATATTGAACACTCCTAGCCGCGATTCGAACTGTTATTCCATCAACCTCGTTGATGTAATCATCTTCAGAGCCCCCTTCAGCACCAACGAACTGTAAATCATACTGGAAACCTTTCGGCCCCCTGCCAATGATTTCAACACGTAAAGACAAATCTGCTTGGTCAGCCTGCTCGGCGAACGAGTCAAGCATTTCACGAGCTTTTGGCGTAATGGCTAACATGTTCTTCGACCCTTTCAGGGTGACCTCCTTTATTCAACCTGCGGGCGTTTAGACTTTGTTTTTCTGGAATTTCGGTTGTCCCCTCCCTATTACGTATTCTTCATAATTTCTAATCGTATTCCCAAGTTAAAGCCATTAACGTGTGGACGTAGGGGGAAGTATGCGCGAGGTCTTATCGGATACATTCGGACGACCGTTGACCGATCTACGAATTTCAGTAACCGACCGCTGTAATTTTCGTTGTAAATATTGCATGCCAAGAGAAGTTTTTGGCTCAGATTTTCCCTTTTTAGAAAAGAGTCAAATGATGTCCTTCGAAGAAATCGATAGATTGGTTGGAATATTCGAATCATTGGGAGTAGTAAAAATTCGAATTACTGGTGGCGAACCACTATTACGAAAGAATATTCATGAATTAATCTCCATGTTAGCACTTAGGCCTCTGGAAATAGCCCTTACCACAAATGGTGTTTTACTTCCAAGATATGCCCCTGCACTTTCCGCAGCAGGACTCGATAGAGTTACGGTTAGTCTTGATGCGATTGACGAAGCGACATTCGCCGCAATAACTGATTCAGGCCACACTGTTGCGGCCGTTATGGCTGGAATAGAAGCAGCAGAGTCTGTGGGTTTAGGGCCAATAAAAATCAATACTGTGGTAAAAAGAAATACAAACAAAGATGAAATTTTAGATTTAGTTGAACGTTTCTCAAATAGAGATATAGCAGTCCGTTTCATCGAATTTATGGATGTGGGGACGACTAATGGTTGGTCAATGGAAGAAGTAGTAAGTGCGGAAGAAATTCGAGATATGTTTGACGATTTGACGGCAATTAATCCCACAAACAAGAGCGATGTTGCTAAGCGTTACAGTCTCCCTAGCGGGGATGAAATAGGTTTGATATCAAGCGTAACTGAGCCATTTTGTGGAGACTGTTCGAGGGCTCGAATATCAGCAGATGGGCGCTTATTCACCTGTCTTTTTTCTAACAGAGGATTAGACCTTCTGTCCCCAATTAGATTGGGTTATTCTGATGAACAAATAGCCTCAATTATTACTTCAACTTGGAATGCTAGAGATGATAGATATTCCGAAATGCGCTCGGAATCAACTTCGGAATTACAAAAGGTAGAGATGTCATACATTGGAGGATGAAATTTCTTTCAATGCAGCGACGATATCGCTCCAACAAGCATCTGTTCTAATCGAAGGCTCCGAATAATGAGAAATCGCGGCACTGTGCCCCTGTTCGTGCAACAATTCTACCATTCTTCTAGGGCTGGGCGGTGATCCCTTTTCTTGCCAACTCGCCAACTCATCAACCGCTATCAAATGATGTCCAGATATCGCGGTTGCTTCTTCCGCGATATGCCGTATTGCTCGGTGAAGCCTTCGGGCTTCCGCCTCAACATCCTTCTCAGACCAACCCGCTAAATCAGCCTCATCAAAAGTTGGAGCGCAC
>Ga0163110_10000049_pt1 | contig 59310 bp, 37 predicted proteins | sample CRUFie1St17metaG_FD_108703 | JGI IMG/M metagenome (GOLD analysis project Ga0163110, IMG submission 108703) | Marine microbial communities from the Costa Rica Dome - CRUD Field 142mm St17 metaG | ecosystem: Environmental > Aquatic > Marine > Oceanic > Photic zone | place: Costa Rica: the Eastern...
GCAGTTTCATAATGGCGAGACGCACTAATATGAGTATCTCCTGCTGCTGTAAATTTTATATCTTTGCCAGCATATGCGCCAACACCTTCGTCACCTGTTAAATTCATTGCATTTTCAGCATACAAACTAATATCGTTTTCAGCTGTTGCACTTAAATTATTTGTAACCAATACTTGTTTGTCATTTAACACAGTTGTTTTCATATCATTTGTAACAGTTGTTTCTAAATTATTTTTGCATTTTATTTTACCGTCTATGCCAACTAATAATTCATAATTTTTAGCTGCACTTTGATAAATGTTTTCATTTACAATCATATTGATATTTCTTCCAGCTTCAAAGTTTATATCTCTGTCTGCTGTAAAATTCATATCATTTTCTGTGTGAAAACTTATACTATCTTGTGCATATACATCAAGTTTTCCATTGGCACTCATTTCTATCCAACAAGATCCATTGCTGTTATTGATATAAATCAAATCTTCACTTGTGTGCATTAAAACTTGTGCGCCTGTTCTTGTACGCAATCTAATAAGTTCATTGTGTGGCATTGTTACATCGCCGCCACCTTCACTTGCTTCTTTGTTAATATATTTGTAAGGAGTATCTGCTGGAGGACCTTCTCTAATAAGTTTGTCATCACCATCATCAATTACAATACTACTACTTCCTAATCTACTTGTAGGTATATTTGCTTTAGATTCTTTAAGTCCAACTGGTGCTGTTGGCTTACCGCCACGTTTATCTAAAGGACCAGGACTACTAAATCCTACTACTGCACTAGGTGTTTCTCTTTGAGCACTTGTAGATGTAATACCTCTTATATCATCTTCAACTAAACCTTGCTCTACAAGTTTTTCAACAAATTCATCATTTATTGGTCTTTTGTATTTTACAACATTGTTAGTATTAGGTTTTGTAATTGCTTTATTATATTCACCTGCTGGTAATCTTTTGCCTTTTAATTCGCTAGGAACATCTCCAGTAAGTTGTTCAGTTGCAGGCTGTCCACCAGGTGTCATAAAGGTCATACCTTTTTCTGGTATACAAGCAAACCAATAACCAAAATCTCTGCTGCCTTCAACAAAAGTTACAAGCACTAATGTACCAGGATCTGGCGGCACTGCCCAAAAACCATAACTTTTTTGTGTACTTGCATAATCATTATTTTTGCTAGGTCCTTTTTGACTATTGGTAGTACCATAAAATGGACTTGCATAATATACTTCAACAGTTTGTCCAAGTGTTTCGCCAATATTTCCTGCTTCAGCTGTTTTTAATAATTCAACACGTAGTCCACCAAGATACAAACTATCTAAATGTTCAATAACCCTTGCAATGTAAGGACCAGGATTTCTAGATGCTACAGCATCATCACTACCACGTGTTACTTCATTTTTGTTAGGTATATCGTTCATTGCGCTTGTCCATAAGGTGAATAACTTCTTTGATTAGGTGTAGCATCTTTAACTTTGTTCTTTTGATCGCTTGTACCAGTTTGTCTTGTGTCTTCTGGCTGATTTGGTCTACGCAATAATTTTAATCTTTGAGTAAACACTCCTTTGTCAAAATTGTTTGTAAGAGTTGTAACTCTATACAATCCACTAAAACTATCAACTGGAATAGTTTCTTCTGGAAATATCATATTGCCAGCATCTTCATTGTAATCTATTGGAGTTCTAAAATTTACAATTACATCAACTTCGCTACGTTGATATTCCATAGATTGATTTTCAGTTGAATTAAATTCTACTGTTGTAGATGTAAAATTACCCATACCACTGTCAAACAAGAAATATGGATCTCCTACAATTTCTAAATCTAACATTACTAAATCTGTAAAACTATTAATAATATTATCATTAAACATTTTTGCAATTCTAATTTTACTATTATCTATACCAGCACCTCCGCCACCTTGTAGCGATGTTCTTGAATTAGCAAACTGTTGTGAGAAACCTGTACCACTTAAACTGTTTGTTGCTTGATTAATAATATATGCATCAGTACCTTGTTGTGAAATACTTTGTACCAATCCACCGCCTTTTCTATCAAGGTTATTTTGTCCCATATCTGACATAATACTTTTAAAAAATGCAGCATTAATTTGAATATCAAAACTTAATATGTCTACATTCTGTCCTGTGTAGATATAATTGTATTCTCTTTTAGCAAGACTTCTAAGTTGTGAATAACTTAAACCAGGATCTGAAGGTTTTTGTAATGCACTGCTATGTACTTTGTAAGGTACAACTCTGTAATGATAGGTTTTTGCAGTTACACCGTCTTGTTGTTCTCTTGCAGCGCCTTCTTTGACAAAAGTTTGTGCATCTATTTTAAACCATTCAATCATACCGTTTGAATCAGCTGGTTTATCTTTAAGTTGTTGAGCCCAACTACTAGTTGTTACAACTTCTTCAATCATTCTTGTAATTTTTGTATCACTATCAAAAGTAAAACTACGTTGCACAGGATCAATTACATTTTTTCCTCTTGTATAAACTTTATTTTTCTTATCGTATTGTTGTCCACTTTTGCCCATTGGTATTTTACCACTGTCATTAAAACTTTTTGCAATGTCTGCATTACCAATAATGTTGACACTACCAGGCTCTTGTGCAATTTTTATAAGTCCTTCGCCTATACTGCTTTTACTAAAAATTAATCCAGTTACGCTGCTAAGAAATGCATCAAAATCCTGCGGCGCTTGCGCTCCTAAAAATCCTGTAATACTTTGAAACACACTGTTGATGTCACCAGACCTAAATGCATTTAGCACTCCATTTAATGCACCAAAATTTGCTCCGCCAAATGCTCCACCTAACGCTCCAACTATGCCTCCACCTAGTGCAGCCCTGCCAAGATTCTTTTCTCCTGCTAGTGCGCCTGCAACAACACCACCTATAACACCTTTTGCAAGATTACCAAACAACGGATTGCGAGATTTTTTTGGTGCTATAGTAGCTCCCCTATCAACTGTGTTTGTTTTTTGTGAATTGCTGACACTTGATGTAATATCATTTGGAAAAGATATAATTATTTCGTCTGCAACAGGATAGTTGCCTTCTTTTCTAAGTTCTTCATATCGGCCATTTACAATTGTTGTTAAACTTTCAGGTCCTGTTTGCAAAATTTCTACAACATTTTTTCCTGTTACAGTAATATCGCTGTAAGTTCTATCAATTTGATCAATAAGTGCTTGTTCGTTCCAAGGAATAGCAGTAACTTGATAAGTTGTGCCACTTGCTCCAATATTAAATTCAACATTGGTAAGTTTCATAGGAATTTTTCTTTGTAAATTTTTAGTATCAACAGTAACAGGATTACCATCGTCATCAAATCCTACAAATTCAATTGTAAGCAAAAAAGGTGCTTGTATATAATTTGTAAAACCTGCTTGTAAAGCAGCAATCTGTAAAGTTTGTAAAAACAAACCCATACTGTAAGGTTCTGTAACTTGAAACTCAATATTAGTTGCATTTGTTAATCTTGTTTTTGTATTAGGAACAACAATTGCTTCTATACTTACATCTTCAATATAATATTCTAGTTTGCCGCCTATTTGATCTTCAAAAACAGTTGATACGTAGCTTTCGCTCTTACCGCCGCTTTTTAAAATCTCTAATTGAGCTGTTGCACCGATATATGTTTCATCAGGATAGTTTATTTCCTCTTTTGTCAATACTGCCAAAGTGAAAATACTATTATAACTTGAATAAACGTGTAACGGATTAATCTCTTTGGCCATTTACAGTCCTAATTCTTCTTTAAGATTACTTTGCTTAGGTAAAAATATCTTTGTTCCTGATTTTATATCAAATACAGGATCTTTTATAAGATCCATATTGCGTTGTGCAAACACCCACCACAATTTTGCAGTACCATATAAGTCGTATGCAAGTAAATCCGGTCTGTGATTGTATTGAGGCTCTATCTCATACAAAAGATCATCATCTTCTGCAGGAATAGGAACTATTTCTAATATTCCTAGTTCTCCTGATTCTGTTACAGTTGTTTTATTCCAAGGACTTGTTTTTGCATAGCTAACTGGCATTATAGAAATCCTTCATTTTTCAAATCGCCGTTTACAAACTTGTCTAAACTGAATGATGCAGCTTTGATTCTGCTGTATGTTGGCTGTAATGTAACACTCATAGTTGATAATGTTGGTACCCAACTGTATTCTTCTGCACTTTGCGTATTTTGTGTGCCAGTGAATGAATTTCTAATTGGTACTCTTATGTAATCAACACCATTTTCTAAACTATAGTTGAAGTTTTGCACCACACAAGGTACATTGTTTAGAACATATTGTCCATAACCGTTAACTTTAACTAATGGTGGCGGTGATCCTTTGTTGCTTGTTTCTCCAAAAGCCATTTTTGTAACACTTTTGAAAAAATGCACTGCTGCAATCCAATATCTGCCGTCATCTTCTGTTTGCACTGGAAACTCTCCGGCTATAACAAAAGGTTCAACACTACTACTTTCATATATTGGAAAGGGATAATTACTATGTGTAGGAGCACTTAAATTATAATTCGCTGTATGCTGAAATGTTATGTTAGGCACAAGAGGAAACACCACGTTGTTTGCTGTTTGTGCAAGTGGTGCTAAAATAGGACTTGATCTAAACGTGCTTATATCTGGAACACTTATTCGTACTCGCCAGTCTTCACCTACGGATTCATTACTAGGTTTAAAATTAGCAGTTGAATATTTTGCACTTGCTGGTTCTGCACCTGGTGATAAATTGCGACTACGTAAGTTGCTCATAAACTGGTTTACATTCGTTAAGAAGTCAGATATGCTCTGTTTATTTTGTATGTTGCTTTCACTGCCAACGTTTGTGTCAATGCCTGTAATTGGATCTATTGCCATAGTGATACTCCTATAATGTATTTAGTTGACAAAAATAAGTGCGTAGTTTATAATAGAATTAAGTAAAGGAATAATTATGGCCAAGAGAATCAATTATCTTAACAATAAAGATATGTTAAAAGAAATACACAAAAGCAAAGCTACATTTTGTAGTTATGTTGATCCTGTATATGCTGTGTATGATATTATTTTACCAAGCATAGAAAAGATCAATGTAAGGACTATTGCAGAAGCAAAGAGAAACCGTGCTAAGAAAATGTCAACTGAAGCATATGAGACAGCAAAAGCAGTAAACAAAAAAGTTAAAATGTCAGAATACGAAGTTGACTACAGAACAATAGACAAAAGTTCATTAATATTTAGAGTAATGATGTTTGATCACATTCCAGACGAGCCTGGACGTAAGAAAACACCAAAAACAATAGCAGATACAAAAACAAAACTAAATTTTCCACCATTTCAACACTATAAATTTGACGAACACGATGAACTTGTTTGTGTAGGTAAAAGTCACTGGCAAGGTGGAATGGAAAATGGACATTTTGACAAGACACACGGTAAAGCAACTAATGAACTTGCACGTATGTGGATGAAGTTAGTTGATAGATATGCAACTAGAGGCAATGTACGTGGATATACATACAACGACGAAATGAAAGGACAAGCAATCCTTCAATTGTCACAGATAGGACTACAATTTGATGAAAGTAAATCCAACAATCCTTTTGCTTATTATACCGCTGCTGTTACTAATAGCTTTGTGCGTGTCATTAATTTAGAAAAACGCAATCAAAACATAAGAGATGACATATTAGAGATGAATAATCTTAATCCTTCACACACAAGACAACACTCAGGCGAGTGGGAAGCAGCATTACGTAGAGAATCAGAGCAGAAATAAGGTTGATTTTCTGTAAAAACTAAGCTATACTGCTAGGGAAGTGGAGAATATTCGTGTTTAAAAAAGCAGCAGTGTTTACTGACATACATTTAGGTATGAAAGGTAACTCACGTGTTCATAATCAAGACTGTGAATCATATATTGATTGGTATATTGAAACAGCAAAGGCAAATAACTGTGAAACAGGACTCTTTTGCGGTGACTGGCACCATAATAGGAACAGTTTGAACCTTACAACTATGGATACAACCATTAAGTTGTTAGAAAAACTAGGTCAAGCATTTGAAAACTTCTATATGTTTGCAGGTAACCACGACTTGTACTACAAAGACAAGCGTGATGTAAAGTCAACAGAGTTTGCAAAGCATATTCCTAACATAACAGTAGTGGATGAAATACAAGTTATTGATGATGTAGCACTAGTTCCGTGGTTAGTAGGTGATGAATGGCGCCGAATGGAGAAGTTACAATCTAAATACTTGTTTGGACACTTTGAATTACCTAGTTTCTATATGAATGCAATGGTACAAATGCCTGATCACGGAGATCTAAAAAGCGAACACTTCAAAAATCAAGAGTATGTGTTCAGTGGACACTTCCACAAGCGGCAAAAGCAAGGTAAAATACATTACATTGGTAATGCTTTTCCACATAACTATGCAGATGCTTGGGATGATGACCGCGGTATGATGATATTGGATAGAGAAAACAATGCTGAACCAGAATATATTAACTGGCCAGCGTGTCCAAAGTATCGTACAGTTAAATTATCACAGTTAATTGATGAGAAAGACACACTGATCAAGCCTAATATGTACTTGAGGGTTACACTTGATATTGATATTAGTTATGAAGAAGCCAGTTATATTAAAGAAACATTTATGGAACAATACAAGTGTAGAGAAATAACACTTATTCCACAAAAACACATTGAAGAAATAAACACAGACTTGGATATCGAACAGTTTGAAAGTGTAGATCAGATTGTAAGTAATGAGATTCAAGCAATTGACAGCGAACAGTTCAATAAAAAACTATTATTAGACATTTATAACGAGTTAGTATGATAAAAATTAAAGATCTCACAGTAAAAAACTTTATGAGTGTGGGTAATGTTACCCAGGCAGTTGACTTCAATAAGGAGCAACTTACTCTAGTGCTTGGTGAAAACTTAGACCAAGGAGGTGACGATACAGGATCACGCAACGGTACAGGTAAAACAACAATAATCAATGGATTATCCTACGCCTTGTACGGCCAAGCACTAACAAATATCAAGAGAAACAACTTGATTAACAAAACTAACAGCAAAGGTATGTTAGTTACACTAAATTTTGAAAAGGGCAACAACAAATATCGTATAGAACGTGGTAGATCACCAAATATACTCAAGTTTTTCATAAATGATCACGAACAGCAAGAAGATGTCAACGAATCACAAGGTGATAGTAGACAAACGCAAAAAGATATTGATGATTTACTGAATATGAGTCACGATATGTTCAAACACGTTGTTGCATTGAACACATATACAGAACCTTTCCTAAGTATGCGAGCAAATGACCAACGTGCAATCATTGAACAGTTGCTTGGTATAACAATTCTTACTGAAAAAGCAGATTTACTGAAGGAAAAAGTAAAACAAACAAAAGAATATATCACAGAAGCAACATTAAAAATAAATGCTATCGAATCTAGTAATAAAAAGATTGAACAAAGCATTGAAACGCTTGCAGGAAGACAAAAAGCGTGGTTTGCTAAACAAAAACAAGATATAGAAAAGCTAGATAAAGCAATTGAAGAATTAGAAAAGCTAGATATTGAAAATGAACTCGAAGCACACGACAAATTAGTAAATTGGACTGAATTAAACAATCGTGTTACAAGTCTTAACAAAGAAAAAGCAACACTTGAAACTGCACTTATGAGAGCAACTAAGACTGTTGACAAAGCAGAGAAAGATATTGAAGAATTAGTTGATGCTATTTGTTATACTTGTGGACAAGAGCTACACGCAGATAAAAAAGCTGAGATTGAAAAGAAGAAAACAAAAGAACTGAACGATGCACTTGCATATCAAACAGAAGTTGCTGATAAACTAGAAACAACAATGAATTTATTAACAGATATAGGTGATATCAACGGGCGTCCAGATACTTTTTATGAAAGTGCAAAAGAAGCATATGAACATAGAAACAATGTAGATAACTTTCGTCAAAGTTTGGTAAGTAAACAGCAGGAAGAAGATCCTTATCAAGCACAGATTGACGATTTAACAAATACAGCTCTTCAAGAAATTGATTGGCAAAGTGTAAATGACTTGACTAATATAAAAGAACACCAAGAGTTTCTATTGAAACTGTTGACAAACAAAGATTCTTTTATACGTAAAAAGATAATTGATCAAAACTTGGCATATTTGAACAACAGGCTCACTTATTATTTAGACAAACTAGGCTTACCACATCAAGTTGAATTCCAAAATGACTTATCAGTTGAGATTACACAACTAGGACAAGATTTAGACTTTGATAACTTGAGCAGAGGCGAACGCAACAGGCTAATACTAGGAATGAGTTTTGCATTTAGAGATGTTTGGGAATCATTATACCAAGGAGTAAATTTATTATTCATTGATGAACTTATTGATAGTGGTATGGACACCGCAGGAGTTGAAGGAGCATTGGCTGTACTCAAAAAGATGGGTAGAGAACGTAGAAAAAATGTTTTTCTTATTTCGCATAAAGACGAACTTGTTGGAAGAGTCAATCACGTAATGAAAGTTATTAAGGAAAATGGATTTACATCATACGAGAACGATGTTGAAATTGTAGAATGACAGACGACACACACGACGAACTAGTAAAAACATATTTAGAATATTTTAAGGCAAACGAAAAGTTTGAACAAAGTCCTAGTGAAGCAACAAAACGCAGTGCTAGGAGAGAACTTAGAAAACTTATTACATTAGCAAAGGCAAGACAATTAGAAATAGCAAAAAAATACGAAGAGGTACTTAGAGGCTACAGAGAAAACCAGAAATGGCAGACAAATAGAAAACATCCATATACATAGTTTATGCATTGGACGTACAAAGGTAAAAAAGTAAACACTATCGCAGATGAATACGAAGGCTTTGTATATCTAATAACAAACAAAAAGACGAAACAAAAATACGTAGGCAAGAAGTTAGCAAAATTTAAAACAACCAAGCCACCATTAAAAGGCAAAAAGAACAAACGTCGAGGCTATAAAGAAAGTGATTGGCGTGAATACTGGGGAAGTTCAGATAAACTGAACGAAGATGTAAAACAACTAGGCGAAAAAAACTTTACTCGTGAAATACTTTACTACTGCAAAAGCAGAGCAGAGATGAGTTACATAGAAGCACGAGAACAGTTTGATAGGCGAGTCTTAGAGACAGACGAATACTACAACGGAATCATCAATGTTAGAGTTGGTGGATCAAATAAACTACGCCAGGCACTACTAGAACAAAAATAGGCTATATAACGAGCTCTGAAAAAATCCAAGATCCAGCCGAGGTAATGCTCGTCGCCGGTGGTGTGGTATGCTCGCGTGAAGAAACATACGATAGGTTTTAAAGGATTGTGGCTCTGAGAAAAAGCAACCACAGGGTAAGTGTTTTCGCTTGTTAGGGAATTACTGCCTTCCGTTGATATGACGAAGCTAGAGTAGGAGGATACAGGTCAACCGCCTCCGACTTACGCTACACCGTATAATTTAATTTTATACGCTACACCGTAAGAATCTCTTTTAATAAGATGGCTGAAGCGACTCGAATAATGCTCAAAAGCTACCTTCGCCCGGCAACGGGCGAATTATGACTTCACAATCTGAATAATACTAAAAGCATATGCATAGCATATGCCTTATTAATATTGTTATCAAGAACTAATGATTCGTGTTGAGTGATAACGAAAACACAGTTGAACGTAGTTCAACTAATATAAACTAAATACATTATACAGCTGGAACACTTATGAATGAAATTAGTTGAATTAATATCCGAAGAAAAAATTATAATCAAAGAAGAAGCTATCAAGATTGAGCCATTGACAAGGTTGTCTGTTGGTGGTATAGATTATAAATGGAATGAAAAAACTAAACAATGGGTAGATGCAAAGACAAACAATCCTGCTAAAGCAGGTGTTGCTGCTAAATTAACAAAAACATATAGAGATTTGAATGCAAAACCTAGTTTTTCCGACCCAACTAAGGCAAGAGCTGTTCCGGTTAACAATGGATTTTTGGTCAACTTACAAGATCAAACCTTTAAATTTACTACAGAAAAAGATGCAAACAAGTTTATTACCAAATTAAAAGGTGGTAAATCTATTCCTACTGCTCTAAAAGATTTCAAACCCGAGTCTTTCAAAGAATTAGGTAGAAATGCATTTAATAAATTTAAAATAGGTGTATCATTAACTGCTGAACAAGCAGATGATTTAATTTCTAAAAGCAGTAGGCTTACAAAAATAGCAACTTCTCCATATTTTACTGGATTCTTCAAGTTGTTGGGTATACTTGGCATAAATGTTGCATTGTACAAAACATATATTATAAATTATGATCAAGTAGCGTCTACACCAGATTCTGAATTTAAGGAAGGCGGTGCCGCAGAAAAAGAAGAGTTACTAGATGTTATAACTGGTTTATTTGTTTCACAGGTTATTCTAGTTACATCTATGGCATTTAGAGTAATTAGAGTTGTTACACTTGTAAACCTTATACGTACTCCTATCAGAGCAATGCAACTAGGTGGTGCTGCCACTGGTGTTGGTACTGTACCTAGTTTGATTACAATGATTGTAACTGAAGCAGCATTTTGGGGTGCAACATATTTGTTGACTAGACCTGGTGTGCAAATGAAATTAGCAGAATACATAGCAAGCGTAGGCGCAAGTGTGTTCTTTGGCGCAGTAGGAGCAGCCGCAGATACTATTGCAGTTTCACTTAACTCCGTTACAAATGGTGCTCTAGGTGGAGCAACTTTAAGAGATGCACTAACATTCAAAAAAGGTGTAAAGAAAATGCCTACTGGTACTGCACACGCATCAAGCGAATGGGCAAAATTAGCATTCCAAGATATGATTTTTCCTCCGGATATGGAAAAAGTCAAAGTTCCTTATTTGATATTAGGAGACAGAACAAATGCAATATACGATGCATTAGAAATTGATCCTAGCCAAAGACCATCTGCTGCATTGAAACCAAAACCAATGTCATCTGGACAACTTGGACAGTTGAGTGATTACGTGTTCCTTTACACACCAGAAATGGCAGACAAGCTAAAAGATACACACGAACTTGTTGCTGTTAGTGATAGAGCAGGGTCAAGACCAGGCGGTGAAAATCAAGAACTATATCTTGCTCCTACTCCTCAAGCATTGGCAAGTGCAACAGGACCTGAGGCAGCAAGTATTCCAATGCCAACAAATCGTGTAGTAACTAGAACAGGTACAAGGATTGAAAGAGATACAACTCAAGATCCAACACAGGATCCAATTGTAAAAATTGCAAGCGATGCTATCAATGCTACTAACACTAATCAATCACAAGCTGATGCAGCAATGGGTCCTAGATAATTACAGCAATGGCATTTTTGCATTTTTAGTATTTTCAATATTGTCTTTTACAATTTTAGATATAATTTCTTGATCTTCCATATCGGTATCGTATAACAATGTATTCACAGAGATACCGCCTCTCATATACCAACTGAGTCTATAGATAGTGTCTTTTATTCTTTTTATATCATTCTCAAATTCATTGGCTAATTCTTCTACAGCACTATCATCTAAGTAGATTAGCCTTTTGCGAAAAAATCTGTTTGATCGATTGTGATACGTATTTTGTTTTCCGCATCACAGGCAGTGCATTTTACAGTTTCTTCTGGTAACAGCCACGTTTCGTATTGCTTGTCTATATGTGCTTTGATTGCTTTGAACATATCAACATCATAGCTTTCAATGAATTCGTAAATTGCTTTTTTGTCCTTTTCAACTTCACCATCAACTTCAATGCTGTTGATAGAAAGCAATATTGATTTCATATTCATTTTTGCAATTGATGATAAAATTTGATCAGTAGCTTTTGCTTTTTCATCTTCGTCTTTGATGTTTGGTATTTGTATACTCAATGCTCGTTGATAACCTACTGACTCTTTTTGTAAGTCAGTATAATCAGTATATGTCAAAGGAACAAAATTTATTTTGAAATCGTTGTAAGTTATACTGTCATCAAATTCTAATCTGTTCAAATATTCGATATACTTTGAAATATCAACTTCGTATTCATTTTCTTCGTTACATTTTTTGCAACGTTGACCAATTTGCATTTTTGGACCATAGGTTGCCATACGTATTGATAGCAACAAAGCATCAACATCTAAAGTAACCAAGCTAAATGGTTTTAGTATAGAAGGGATACAACTTTGAATATTTTTCGCAGTTGCTTGCCCGTTTATCAAAGCATCAGGTGTTCTATAAAGTATTTCATCATTAGCAGTCATACTAAACACTGCTAAATTTGAATACGAATCTTCATATAACACATTATTGCTATAATATTTGCCTTTACTAGGCAAATCTATATAGATTTTTGGCTGTCTTGTATATTTTTTGAGAGGGCTTTCGTTTTCCATAATTATTCCCTAGGTAAATACTAGTATAGAATATTTATAAACCAAAAACTGTAGGAGTGTGTCTTTTGGCTACTAACTTAGAAGAATTAATGACTGGTAGCGGTAATGCCTTGGCTTTCTTAGGAAGAGAAGCAAAAGGCGCAGGAAATGCAGTAGTTGGACTGGCAGGTAATTTACTATCTGGTAGTATGAAACTATCTGATTATAGTAAATCTTTAGAAACAAACACAAAAATATTAGGTAAACTAGGCAAAGTTGTAAACGCATTAACAATGTTTGCTGAAGAAAGTTTAGCAGAATATCAAAGTTTAACAGGCATTGGTGCAAGTTTTGGCAAGCAAATGACAGAAATAAAAATTGCTGCTGCTGAACTTGGAATGACTGTTGAACAAATGACCAAACTGTTTAAAGACAATGCAGAAGGATTAAGTGCATTTGGTGGCAGCACTGATACAGCAATCAGCAGATTTAGACAGTTTAGCAGTAGTGTTTTATCAAGTGATGTAGGATCTAATTTACGTAGATTAGGTTTTACAGTTGACGATATAAATGAAAACTTGTTAACCTATGCAGAAATTGCTGAACAAGACAACCAACTAGAACGCAGTGTTGGTAGAGATAGAAATGCAAGTGCATTAGAGTTTGCAAAAGAGTTAGATGCACTGAGTAAACTTACAGGTAAGCAACGTGAAGATCTTGCAGATCAAATGAAAGAAGCAAGACGTCAAGGTGACGTGCAAGCATTCTTAACTGGACAAAGTGCTGATGCAAGCGAAGCACTTACCACAGGACTAACAAAAATTGGTTCTACTATGGGGCCACAATTTTCTGAATTGTTCAAAGACTTGTTAATACGTGGTGCTCCCACTACAGACGCAACTAGACAAGCATTTGTTGCATTAGGTGATAGTGCTGATGAATTTCAAGCACAAGTAGATGCATTTAGACAGGGTATGAATACAAATGATTTTAGTGCATTTGATCAAAGTATATCAAACACACAAGCAGCATTTACAAGTTATTTGAATACAGAAGAAGCTAGACAAATTGGTATGTTGGGCAACTTGACAGGCATAAGCCAAGCACAAAACCAATTGAGAGAAGATTCATATGTGTTTGCAAACAGATTAAATGCAGCTGGCGCTGCTGCTGAAGATACACTTGTAAAATTGCAAAGAATAACTGCTGAAATAGAACGTCAACAAGAAATCCAGATGAGTCAAGAAGATCCAAGGAATCTAATTGACGAAACTATAAGATTGAACGAAGCAACACGTGAAATGGTGCTTGCAACACAACAAACAGCACTTAAAAACTTAGAAGAAATGGGCGTAAGTGCATTACAAAAAGTACAAGATGCAATGCCTAGTGTTGGAGAGATAACAAACAGTCTGGGTGGTGTAGTTGACAATTTATTTAGAGCATCAGAGAACGTAGCAAAAGTTTACGAAGACGGTAGATTGGCACTTGATCGATTTGAAAATATGGAAGTTGGCGATGTTGGAAATATGATGGTAGGCGACTTAGGAGTAGCAACAAATGAGGGTGTAAAAGAAACTGCTGAAACATTATCAAAAGAAATTACTGATGCACGAAAAGAAGTTAAAGATACTGAACAAAAAATTGCACAATTACAGTTTAGACAAACAGAAGCTACACTTGCAGGACAATCTCAACAAGCTCAAGCAATAGGAGCAGAAATAGAACAGATGCAAGCAGAACTTTCTTCTGCCATAGTTAAAACAGGCGAAGCATTTACAAGAGCTAGAATCAACGATTATAAAACAAGAGGATTCACAGGCAGAGGTTTTGCAGATGGCGGTTATATTAGATCAGGAGAAATTGGTGTTACAGGAGAAATGGGTCCAGAACTTATTTCTGGTCCAGGTAATGTGTTAAGCACAGAAAATACACGTAATTTAGTTACAGCAATGCGTGGATTGCGTTCACAGATTGACAATAATGCCACTTCGTCGTATAATAGTGACACTAATACGATAAGTAATAATATATCAGAAACAATGATGACTATGCTCGAAGGTAAATTAAACACACAAAATTCATTATTAGAAAGTTTGCTAAGAGTTGAAAGTAGTGCTGCTGATACAGGAAAAAGACAATTTAGAGCTACAAAAGGATTGAGCGGCAATATGCTAAAAGGAATAGGCACGTGAGTTGGAAGAAATTTTTTACACCAGTACCAACAGCAGGTAATGCAAATGGAAGTTATAGTCCATTCAGTATGAAAGGACAAGCTGGTCCTGGCCCTGCTGCTTCAAATTACAGTTCACATTTGCCAGATGTATATGTTGGTTCGCCAAATCGTATTGAACGTTACAATCAATACAATACAATGGACAGCGATAGCGAAGTAAACGCTGCACTAGATATCCTAGCAGAGTTTTGTTCACAAAAAGCCAAGGACAACGATACACACTTTAACATTAATTTTAAGAAACAAGCAAATAATTCTGAAGTACAAATTTTAGGTGAGTATCTAAAACAATGGTGTAAGATACAACAATTTGATACACGTATGTTTCGTATCATACGTAATTCATTTAAGTATGGCGATCAATTTTTTATTAGAGATCCTGAAACACAAAAATGGTTTCACGTGGATCCTAGTCAAGTAACAAAGATTATTGTTAACGAAAGTGAAGGAAAACGTCCGGAGCAGTATGTAATAAAAAATCTTAACTTTGCCTTTGGTGCATTAGAAGCAACACCACTTAATCAGCAAAACAGTTATGGCCCTGGAGGCACAGCAGGTTATCAAACAGTTAGCCAAAGAGCAGCCACAGGTTCAGCAACACCACCGTCTGGAACAAGCAGATGGCAAAGTGATCAAAGCGAAACATTTGTTGATGCAAATAATGTAATCCATTTAAGTATGAGCGAAGGCTTAGATCAAAACTTTCCTTTTGGTAATTCATTACTAGAAAGTATTTTTAAGGTATACAAGCAAAAAGAATTGCTTGAAGATGCGATTATTATCTATCGTGTCCAACGTGCGCCAGAGCGCAGAGTATTCTACGTTGATGTGGGCAATATGCCTTCACACCTTGCTATGCAATTTGTGGAACGTGTTAAAACGGAAATACATCAAAGACGAATCCCATCCAAGACAGGTGGCGGTACGAATGTTATAGACTCGTCATACAACCCACTGTCAATCAATGAAGACTACTTCTTTCCACAAACTGCTGAAGGGCGTGGAAGTAAAGTTGAAACACTGCCTGGAGGTACAAACTTAGGAGAGATTGATGATCTCAGATATTTTACCAACAAACTGGTTCGCGGCCTGCGTATACCTAGTTCCTACTTGCCTACTGGCGCCGACGACGGTGCATCACAGTATAATGATGGACGAGTTGGTACAGCATACATTCAAGAGCTAAGATTCAACAAGTATTGTGAAAGACTTCAAGGAATGCTTGAAGAAGTATTCAATACAGAATTTAAATTATATCTAAAAAACAAAGGTGTAAATGTTGATTATTCAATGTTTGACTTAGATCTAACACCTCCACAAAACTTTGCTGCATATAGACAAGCAGAACTTGATAACAACAGAATTAGTACATTTAGCACAATTCAAGCAGTTCCATTTATGTCAAATAGATTTGCACTGAAACGTTTCTTAGGACTTAGTGATGAAGAGATTGCAGAGAATGAACGCTTGTGGATGGAAGAAAACCAAGATAACTTAGATGCAGCAGCACAAGAGCCTGCAATGGGAGCAGCAGGATTGTCTGGAGCAGGAATAGCAGATGACTTTGGTGGACTTGAAACTGAACTTGGTGATACGGGTGAAACTGTAGATGCCGGAGATGGTACTGCACCAGAGACTGCAACAGGTGCTGATATAGGAGGAGGAGCAGAGGCAGAGCCAACTGACCAAACTGTATAAATAATATTATGATACTTAGAGAACTTTTTTACTTTGACAAAGATAACCTAGAGCCGATTGAAGATTTGACATATAGTCCTGCTGAGGATACAAGTGTGTTAAAAATTGACGATACAAGAAAAACTAGGCTTTCTCTAAAAGATATCAATAAAGCTCGTAAAGCTGCCGAAAGTCACCAAAAAGATACAGCACAAGAGCTTGAAAAGGTTAAACAAATGTACGGATTGGCTGCACAAGCAGCAGCGGCAGTTTAACAAAAGGTGACTAGTGTCAAACAAAAAAGTAGCATTTGTGCTTGGAAATGGTACAAGTCGTAAAATTATCAACCCGTTTGATTTAAAACAGCACGGAAAAATATATGGATGTAATGCACTATTTAGAACATTTGCACCTGACTATTTGGTTGCTGTTGATACTAAAATGATAATGGAAATACAAAAAACCAATTATCAACACAAACACGAAGTGTGGAGCAATCCTAACAAATTAACCAAGCAAGATCCTAACATAAACAAATTCAACCCAAATAAAGGTTGGAGCAGTGGGCCTACTGCTTTACATATGGCAAGTATGCACGATAATGCAGAAATATACATTTTAGGCTTTGATTATGTTGGTTTAGGCAAAGATAACGAACTTGTAAACAATATATATTCAGGCACTCAAAACTATAAAAACATAAACGATAGAGCCACTTATTACGGAAATTGGCAGCGTCAAACTATGGCCTGTATAAATCAGTTTGTAAGGACTAAATACATTCGAGTAACGGAAAATGAGGAAAGCTATATACCGGATACGTTAAAAGATTGTAAAAATTTGAAACACATTACAATTGATAGTTTTATTGATTTTTTTGGTATAACGCCATTAAAATCTTAAAATACGCTGTTTTGACCCCATTTTAAGCGTATATTTTCGAAAAAGTGTAAATATAACTGACAGCCTTGTAAAGATAACTAAAGGAGATAACAATGACTGAGCACAATAAGTTTGAAGAAATGCTTGAGCATCTTGTTAACGAAGATCGCGAAAAAGCAGCAGAACTTTTCCACGAAATCGTGGTTGAAAAATCAAGAGATATTTATGAATCACTACTAGAAGACGAAGATGAAGCAGTTGAAGAAACTACTGATGAAGAAGTAGATGAAGCAACTGATGAAGAAGTTGATGAGTCATCAGAAGATGATTTAGACGAAGCTACTGACGAAGAAGTAGAAGAGTCAAATGATGAAGAAGTTGAAGAAGCTACTTCTGAAGATGAAGTTGAAGAAGGTATCTTTGACGAGCCAGCAGTAGAAGCTGACCCAGCAGACGATATGATGGGCGACATTGAAATGCCAGGAATGGACGATGAAGCACCAGCAGACGATATGGGTATGGGCGATGACGAAGAAGATGGCGACATCGAAGATCGTGTAATGGATCTAGAAGATGAACTAGAAGCATTAAAAGCAGAATTCGAAGCAATGATGGATGATGAAGCACCAGGAGATGAAGATGGTGACGAAATGCCTATGGATATGGATTCAGAAGAAGGCGACGACGAAAAAGAAGAAGAAGCAGTCGCTTTTGAAGAAACTGATGAGGAAGTAGAAGAAGCTACTGACGAAGAAGTAGAAGAATCAAAAAATGAAAACAAGTCACAAACAGAAATTATGCGTGAGTATACAGACAAAGTATCAGCATCAATGGGTGACAATGGCGCAAATGCAAAATCACCAGTAGCTGGAGCAAATGATATGGGCGGAGACGCATCAAACATTGCAAAAGGCGGTGAAGAGTCAGGAATGACACCTGCAAAGCCAAAAGAAGATACCGCTGGTAACGTAAACGTTCCTGGTGGAAAAGCTGGCAAACCAATGGCAGCAAAAGCCCCTGCAAAGGGAGACGATGGCGCAAATAAGAAATCAACTATTGGCGCATAAGGACTGACGAATGAGACACTTAAACGAGCATCTGAGTTTTGACCAGGCTAAGATTGTAGTTGAGTCTGCTAATGACGGCAAAGACCTTTATATGAAAGGAATTTGTATTCAAGGCGGAGTCAAAAACGCCAATCAGCGTGTTTATCCCGTAAATGAGATTAGCAGGGCTGTCACCACACTCAACGAACAAATTAGTGGCGGCTACTCAGTGTTAGGCGAAGTCGATCATCCTGAAGGACTTAATATTAACTTAGATCGTGTATCACATATGATTAATGAAATGTGGATGGACGGTCCAAATGGTTATGGAAAATTAAAAGTACTACCAACTCCGATGGGACAATTAGTAAAAACAATGCTTGAAAGCGGAGTTAAACTAGGCGTTTCATCGAGAGGTAGTGGTGAAGTCGACGGCGGCGGACAAGTTGCCGGATTCGAGATTATTACTGTGGACGTTGTGGCACAACCAAGCGCCCCCGGTGCGTATCCAACACCAATTTACGAACATTTAATGAACGAAAGAGGTGGATACAAGGCATTTTTAACTTCAAGAGAAGTCCAAGGCGACAAAAAGGCACAAAAGTATTTAAAAGAGAGTCTATTGAATATAATAGACAGGCTCCAATAACGAGGAGAAATTAATGTTAGATGCACTCAAAAATCTCTTCGAAAATGACGCACTATCGGAAGAAGTACGTTCTGAGTTAGAGGAAGCGTGGAACGCAAAGGTTAAAGAAAATCGCCTTGAAGTTACTAGTGAACTACGTGAAGAATTTGCTAAAAAATACGAACACGACAAAGCAACAATGGTGGAAGCCATTGATAGTCTTGTTACGGAAAAGTTAGCAGAAGAAATTGCGGAATTCCAAGACGATCGTAAACAACTAGCAGAAGCAAAAGCAAAATTTGCTGTTGCTCAGCGTAAAAATGCAGACCTAATGAAAACTTTTGTTTCGGAGCAACTAGCTTCAGAAATAAAAGAACTACACGCAGATCAAAAAGCAACAGCTGATAAGTTTGTTGCTCTTGAAGAGTTTGTAGTAGAATCACTTGCTAAAGAACTTGCAGAATTTTACGAAGACAAAAAAGACTTGGCTGAAACTAAAGTACGTCTTGTACGCGAAGCCAAAGAACATCTTAATAGCGTTAAGTCAACGTTTATTAAGAAAAGTGCAGCGTTGGTATCAGAAACAGTGTCAAAAGGTCTCACCAAAGAGATTTCAGCACTGAAAGAAGATATTGAAGCAGCACGCCAGAATGATTTTGGACGTAAGCTATTCGAAGCATTTGCTAATGAATATCAACACTCATATCTTAACGAGAAGAGTGAAACTTCTAAACTACTAAAAGTTGTAGGTACTAAAGACCAACAGCTTGCAGAAGCAAAAGAAGCAGCGTCTAAAGCAATCAAACTTGCAGAAGCACAGGCAGCAGAGAACAAAAAGATCACTGAATCTGTGTCACGCAAAGAAAAAATTGATGGTTTAGTTGCTCCATTGAGCATCGACCAGAAAGAAATAATGATGGACTTGTTAGAATCAGTTCAAACAGGAAAATTACAATCACAGTTTGAGAAATACTTACCGGCAGTTATCGACGGCAAGAGTCCAACGAAGAAGGCAGTTTTAGCAGAGGCAAAAGAAGTAACAGGCAACAGGGAAACCGAAACAACTGATATGGCAGCAAAGGCTGATAACAACGTAGTTGATATCAAGCGTTTAGCTGGTTTGAATTAAGGAGATAACAATGTCAGAACTATTAGAAAGTCGCTGGCAAGAGACTAAAACAGCACTTCTTGAAGGCCTAAATGGCAATAAGAAAGCAGTTATGGCGTCAACACTTGAGAATACACGCAAGTATTTGGCTGAGACTGCAGGTGCTGGAGCTACCTCTGCCGGCAATATCGCAACACTTAACCGTGTGATCCTACCAGTGATCAGACGTGTTATGCCAACAGTGATTGCAAACGAAATCGTTGGTGTTCAGCCGATGACAGGTCCAGTGGGTCAAATCCACACATTGAGAGTACGCTACTCAGACACAGCAGGTACAGGCGCAGCCGGTGCAGTAGCTGGAGAAGAAGCACTTTCACCATTCAAAATTGCTGAAGCATATTCAGGTGACGCAACAACTGCAAAAGGTGCAGCTACAGCGGCTCTAGAAGGTGCTGCTGGTAACAGACTAAGCATTCAGATCTTGAAACAGACTGTTGAAGCTAAGTCACGTAAGTTGTCAGCACGTTGGACATTTGAAGCGGCTCAGGACGCTCAAAGCCAGCACGGCATTGACGTTGAAGCAGAAATTATGGCTGCTTTGGCTCAAGAAATTACTGCTGAAATCGACCAAGAGATCCTAGCATCACTTGCAACATTGGCAGGAACAGGAACTGATACATACAACCAAGCAGGCGTATCAGGTACAGCTACTTTCGTTGGTGACGAACACGCAGCACTTGCAGTTCTAATCAACAGAGCAGCAAACAGAATCGCACAGAGAACAAGAAGAGGCGCAGGTAACTGGTCAGTCGTATCTCCAGCGATCTTGACTGTACTACAGTCAGCAACAACTTCAGCGTTCGCAAGAACAACTGAAGGTACTTTTGAAGCACCAACAAACACAAAAATGGTTGGTACACTAAACGGCGCAATGAAAATTTATGTGAACACATATGCAGGCGACGATGATGTACTAGTTGGTTACAAAGGTACTAGCGAGTCAGACGCAGCAGCGTTCTACTGCCCATACATTCCATTAATGAGCAGCGGCGTTGTACTTGACCCAACATCATTTGAGCCAGTCGTATCATTTATGACTCGTTACGGATATGTTGAGTTGTCAAACACTGCATCATCACTCGGTAATGCAGCTGACTACCTAGAGAAAGTTGAAGTTACAACAGCTAACTTGAGCTTCTCATAAGCGTAGCTTAATAATTCAAAATAGGCCCTCCGGGGCCTATTTTTATGAGTAAATACCCACAAGGAGTAATACAATGGTATACAAAGGTCAAGTTTATAAATTTGCAGGCAAGTGGGGTGTTATACGTCCAGATGCATTTGGACAAGTACGTGTTGACGTGCTATTTGATAAAAATCAACATCAGTTTGTAATAGGTGAGCGTGTAGAATACGAACAAATTGAAAAAAATAATAGAAAATATGCAGAAAAAATAACAAAAATAGGTTGACCTTTGTACATTATTTTGCTATAGTGTATATATTGTTAATAGACGACGGTTTGTTATCAGCTTTGTGCAAGGAACGTCACATTTACCAGAGTGTGTAACTTGGCAATGTTAGGGGTGGTACCCAGGCGTGGTAGTAGAAATACGCTGTGTCACATCGCTCTACCGAGCGGAACTTGGCTCCCTGGCTTTGAGAATGGTATCTCGGTCGAGGGGTTGGAGGTAAACCCGAATCCTCCCAAAGCATTAATAAGAAAGGTCTATCATTTATGGTAGGCCTTTTTTTACGAACATTATAACCCATTTTTTCGAAAAGGATAAATACTATTGTCAGATAGTGTGCCGCAAGGCGGACTTATGCTGTACCCGCAGCGTAGCTCATAGAACGGGCATAGGACTACTAAATTAGGAGAAAAAAATGGGAAGACCACTTAATAAAAGACTATTTGGTGTAGCAGGCACAGGCCCTACAGCAAGTGGTACAGAGATTAAAGTAAACTTTCATAACGGCACAGCAGTTAAAGAAGGTTACATTGTTAAACAAAAAGGCTCAAAGAAATTTGTATGTGAAGAAATTGGAACAGCAGGCGAATTTACTTGCACACTAGTAACTGGTAAACTACCAGCAGCATTAGCAGCAGGCGAAATGTCAATCTCAGTACAAGGTTCAGATTCAGAAACTTACGGCGTATCTAAAATCGCTGGTAGGAAAATTACACTAGCTCAACCAAGCGCAACAGGTTCAAATGCATTAGATGGTAAAGCACAAACATATGTATTGACAGGTTCAGCAGCAGCAGGAATTGCAAGGATGGAAGAAGCTGGTGATGATAACACATTATCAGGTACAGACGACGACGATTTCACTGAAGACGCATAAGAGGAGTGTGTCTAAATGGCTCAACGTATCAATAAGATTGGCGCCGATAGCTATGTAATCAAAGTAGATAGTGGCGGAAGCATTGAACTAGATGTAGGACCAGCAGGTGCTGTTACAGTTACTGGTGATCTTGCAGTTCAAGGTGAAAGCACGTCTATTGGCTCTAGTGATCTTGTAGTTGAAGATAATACTATTACAGTCAACGCAGGTGAAACTGGTAGCGGAGTTACATTAAATACAGCCGGTTTAATAGTTGAACGTGGAATCGCAAATGATGCATACTTCTTTTGGGACGAAAGAATTAACAGCATAAGCGGTGGAATCGCACGTCAAGGTAGTTGGATATTACAGGACTCAACTAATGCAGTAAATGGATTAGTTGCATCAAGCATCAGACCAGATATAATTGGAGTTAATAATTTAACTTTACTTGCAGAAGGTACTGGTATAGTTACTGTAACAGGTACAACGGATTATGAAAAACAAGTTTATCCATATGATGGAGACTCAATTCAAACTAATCCAAGTACACCAACTAAACTAGCCTTGCCGAATGACGATGACGCACTTGTGAATGCTAGGGTACTTGAAGACTTTGTAAAAGGTTATACAACTGAAAATTTACAAACAGGTATATCAAAAGGTGATACAACACCAACTAGCGTTAAGACTTTTGACTTTGAAGTTGATTCATCAACAAGTAGGATCGAATTTAAAATCGATGATAGCTTGTTAGCTACAATGTTCGAGAATCGTTTAGAGATTGGTAATATAAAAATTACTCAAAACTCAATCACATCTAGTGATGTAAACGGTGATGTTGTTATAGCAGGTGCAGGTACTGGTGGAGTTAGACTAGATACTGCAACTACAATAAAAAAATTAGATGATCCAGTCGTACCATCAGACGGAGTATCATTATACAGTAAACCATTAGCAGATGGAGGAACAGGTATATTTTTTGTAAACGAAGACACAACACAAGACGAACTAGCAAGTCGAAACAAAGCACTACTTTTTAGTATTATATTTTAGAGGAACAGAAATGGCAATAGTAAACGCACAAATAGCAAGCACAGATACAACACTAATTACAGTTCCTGCGGCTAAGAAATATGCTATAACTACAGTTCTAGTGTGTAACAACCAATTTGATGACGCAAGCGGAGCAAATGATTCATCATTTGATATGCACGTTATTCCAAGTGGGCAAAGTAAAACACTTAGAAACTTAGTTTTGAATGACTTGAAAGTTGCAGCAGCAGATACATTTACTTTCAACGTTGAGAGATTGATTTTAGAAGCAGATGATAGATTAGTTTTTGTAGGAGCTAATCCACAAAATTTAAGTGTTACAGTAAGTTATTTGGAAGTATAAATGGATTATTTTAAGAGACAGTCGTTACATTCAAGATTAATTGGGGATCAAAGTGTGACATTGACAGCCGATGGCGAAGTCTTAATTGAACCAGCTGGCGGCAAAGTCAAGATAGATGGAGACTTAGTTGTTACCGGAAACGCAAGTGGACCGGAAGCGACAGACATCCTTTATGTTACGCAAGATGGTAATGATCTGAATGACGGTAAAAGCTTAGGACCAGACGGTGCTAAAGCAACAATTAAAAGTGCTGTTGAAGCAGCACAATCCGGAACTACAATTCTTGTAGGTCCAGGAGATTTCTTTGAAGAAAACCCAATTGTGTTACCAGACTTTGTTACCATTAGAGGTACTGGTGATTTAAGAAACACTAGAGTATTTCCAAGAAATAATACACAAACAATCTTTTATGTAGGTAATGGCTGTTACATACACGAACTTACAATGAGAGGATTGCGCTATCCGGGTTGGTGTGTTGAAATTAGAGAAGGCGCACTTGTAACCACATCACCATATGTACAAAACTGTACAAATATGAATGGTCCGTGGTTGAATGACGGAACTGAATTTATTCCGTTTGAAACTGTACAGATTCCAGGTGTTGAACCAGGTGCTAAACCTATAATGGTAGAAGACAATCCTTCTTTGCCATTTAGCAAACAAGTTAACAATACAGGCGGCGGTGGCGGTATGTATGTTGACGGTAACAAATACGATCCTGCATCGCTTGTGTTCAGTATGGTTGCTGATGCGTTTACGCAAATTGCTCAAGGTGGTATTGGTTTTTGGATTGATAACTTTGGATATACACAGATTGTTAGTTGCTTCTCAGTATTTTGTAGTGTTGGTTTTAAAACAACAAGAGGTGGCTATCTATCTATTTCAAACTCAGTTAGTGACTTTGGCTTAGTAGGTATTGAAGCAGATGGTTTCTTTCCACAAGCGTACACAACTGCTAGACCACAACAAGATTATTATAGTACTGTTGCCAGTGTAACAATTAACACACCTGGTGCAAATTATACTTCTGCTCCAACTGTATCAATTGAAGCACCATCAAAACCTGGCGGTACAACAGCAACAGCTACAGCAAGCATTGACACTACATCAGGTAGACTTGCTGCTGTAACAATACAAGATTCAGGTAGTGGATATACTAGTGTTCCGCTGATTTCATTTAGTGGAGGTGGAGCAACTGCACAAGCTACAGGTACAGTCAACCTTGCGTCAAACGTTTCAGTAAGGCTAAACAGTTTAAGAGATAAACCACAGACAGGTAGTATTATTAAATTTGACGGCGATCCGCTGTATTATTATATTACTGGTACAAACCAAATCAATCCTCCTTTTGTTTATGACGAACAAGTTTGTAGGAGAGACTTGAGTAGAATTATAGATGCTGTGACTGCTGACATTGTGTTAGGCACAGAGTATCAATCACAAGCCGCAGCAACAAGTTATTTAAGAGCAACATCAAGTAAAGTTCTATCTGACCAGTTGGCACCAACTGTATATGGTATTGAGCAAGCTCGTGACTTGATGAAAGCAGAAACTACTAATCTAGCAATGGAAGAACAAATTGATTACTTGTTCAACATTATAACTGCTACAATTAATGATGGTGATAGTAGTGTACAACCAAATAACACAAACTCACTTGCAGGTGCATTTAATGACTTGCAAACAATTGATCCTGCTAGAATAATTGCTAAAGATAATGTTATTGAAAATAGGGAATTCTTAGTTGAAGAAGTTGTAGCATACATTAATGATCAGTTTACAGAACTAAGTTACAATCAAGCTGATTATAAAAGAGATATGACAACACTGATAAACGGTATTCAAATGTTTGCAGTGCTTGAAAGCAATCAGCAAGTTATTAGGATTGCACAAGAATACGAATATAGAGATAGATACAAAAATTTATTGTTGTCTTCATTTAGATTTTTAAGTGAAAAATTTGAAGCACTTGCAGAAGTACAAGCAAGTAGTATTGCATTACAAAATGTAAAAGAAGGCTTCAACCAGTTTATGAATATTGTTGATGACGGCGATAGCTCTGCAAACGTAATAGTTTTTCCAGAACACGCTGGTGTAGATGATAACAGAGCTGACGCAAAAGATCAATTACAAGCTAACAAAAACTTTATGTTAGAAGAATTTACAACTTTCTTATCAGCAGAAGCACCAGGATTTGTATATGACGAAGATGATTACAAATTAGACTTTGAAAGAATAATTGATGCTATGACATTTGACGTACTGTACAATGGTAACAGTAGTACAGTCACAGAATGTAAATATTATTTTGCAAACGGAGCAGGCGGTACACAATTTAGTGACTTGACTCCAAATGATAGAAACGCTGTTGTTGCTACTTACGCAAGAATGAGATTTGTTATTGCAAGAGTTGTTAGAGGACTTTCAGTAACACCAACATCAGGCAACGGAGTAGCACAAGACTTTGGAAGTAACAATGCAACACAAAGTGAAGCAAGTTTCTTAGATAGTTTATTGTTTAACGTTGAAGATATGATTGACAATGTTACACTTTCAAGATTGCCAGCAACACTTACATATCCAACTTACGGAGACGAACCACCATTACAAATTGATGCAGCAAATATTATTGCAGCACGTAGAGATGGATTTATAAACGATGCAATACAATACAACTTAGCAAATAATCCTACACTTACATACGATGTAGAAAAGTGTAAGAGAGATGTTGGTTACATTGTTGATGCCATCAACCGTGACATATTGTTAGGAACAAACCATAACAGTATACAAGCAGGACAAGCATACAAAAGAGCCAACGTTGCTTATTTGAATGTAGAACAGAAACCAGCAACAATACTTTCATTGAAATATGCAAAAACTTTAGGTGTAGCAGCAGTTACAAATAATGCAACAATTCAATCTGCTGTTGCAGATAGATGGGATATTGTTTTAGATATAATTGAATTTGATCAACTGCCAAGTCAAGGTATAGAATATCCAGATCCAGGTCCAGCAAGTAACGAACTAATTTACGGTGTTGATCAAGTATTAGCAAACAAAGCATTTTTACAAGAAGAAGTTGTTGCTTACATTGCTAACAACTATTATGTATATGACGAAGATAAATGTTCAAGAGACACAGGACTTATAATTGATGCAGCGGCATTTGACACACTGCTTGGTACAAACTATAATGCAGTCACAGCAGGATTGTCATACCAAAGAGCAAACAGTGCATACGTCCTAAGTAATCAAAACACAGAAACTATTGCAGGTATTAATTTTGCAAAAAGCAGATCAAGTGATGCAACAACACATTCACCATCGCAATCAGATGTTGAAGCAGCGTTTGATGAAGTTATAGATATTATTCAAAATGGTGCAGTAAGCACACCACAAGCTGCTGACCCACTTACATTTACTGATCCAACAAATGCTACAACTGGCGAAGTAAATGCAAAAGCACAACTACAAAACAATAGAGATTTTATTGCTGCTGAAACTGTTGCATACATAAATGAAAACTATGTTAACTTTTCATATGACAGTGCCAAATGCGAAAGAGATATTGGATTAATTTTAGATGCAGTATCAAAAGACATTGCATTAGGAACAAACTATAATGCTGTTACAGCAGGTCTTGGTTACTCAAGAGCAGGCGCTGCAACAAATAAACAAGCTCAAGGTGTACAAACATTAGAATCATTTAAATTTGCACGTAAAGAAACAGTTGAAAAAGGTTTAAGTGATATAGGCGAGGCAAGAGCATTAGCAGCGTGGAATGAAGTAATTGACATTTTTGTTAACGGTGTACAAAGCACAGATGCAGCAGCTGATGCATTAGTATTTACTAACCCTGTAGGTGCAAACCAAGATGTAATTGATGCTAAAGATAGATTAATAGCAAACAGAGAATTTATAGCACAAGAAACACTTGCATTTGTAAATGATAACAAAACAAATTTTGATGTATCAGGCGCAACATACAATCAAGCTACTGGTGATATGGTTCTTACAATAGGATCACATAGTCTTACAACAAGTGATACAATTACACTAAAACCAGAATCTTTAGCATTTAGTTGTACATACGGACAAGGCAATCACACATATGTAGGTGGTACAGCAACAGCCGCAGTACAGTCTGGTGGTAACTATACACATACATTTGTATCTGCTGTAACAAATGGAGTTACATCAAATTTAGGTAATTTACCAAATGCAGTAACAGGTGCAACATATAATGCAGCAACAGGTGAGATGGTAATCACTTCTACTGCACATTCGTTGACAACATCAAATACACTTTCTATTGCTGATGATGCATTAACATTTACTTGCACAATGGATGGTAACTCAAGTAATCATACATATCCAAGGTCAACTGATCCTGCATCAGGAGCAAACCTTGCTATAAGTTCAGTAACCGCAGATACTATTACTATAAACGTAGGTGCATCACCAATTGTAAATCACGATGTTACTGATGCAACTTACAACTATGCCACTGGCGTAATAGAAATGACTATTGGTAGTCACTCACTGACAGTAGGCACAAGTATTAAGATTGCTAATGATTCATTAACATTTACTTGTGATGCAGATGGAAACGCAACACAGCATACATATCCAAGAGCAACTGATCCAGCAAGAGATACTGCATTGCCAATTACAGCCGTTACTGGAACTACAGTATCAGTAAATGTAGGTATAATTGATGCGTCAACTAGCTCAACTAAGAGTTATCCACGTGCCAGCTCAAACGATCCTGCATACAATACAGAACTAGCAATCAGTGCTGTTGATGCTACTACTATTACTGTTAATGTAGGACCAAATACAACTAATCCTACTGTACACACATTTGAATCTGCTGTATCTGGTGCAGTAATTACACAAGGATACAATCAGGATAAGTGTTTAAGAGATACAAGATATATTGTAGATGGTTTAACACACGATATACTATATGGTGGTAACAGTGCAACAAGAGTTACAGCAGCAAGTTATTTTGAAGGCGCAGCAGCACAATTACCAGTAGATCAGTTAGCACCAACTACTGCTGCTTATGAACATTTGAAAAACAATGTGTTACCAGCAGTGGTTACAAACACACCATTAACACCTACTACAGGAAACACAACACCACAAGACACCACAGGCGGTGCAGCTACAGCAACAGAAAGTGCAGCACTCGCAACATTGGTAGATATTATTATTGATCACATAAACGGTTATGATAATATTAATCCACTAGGTGACGAAGTATTACCAAGTGTTACTTGGGCAAGTGCAGAACTACAGCAAGACTATAGCACAATTATTGCACAAAAGTCAAGTATACAAACATTGACAACTGAATTTATTGCAGACACATTTACTGGCTTTAATTTTAATAGCACCAAGTGTGACAGAGATACAAAGTATATTGTAGATGCATTAACATATGATATTTTATACGGTGGTAACAGTGCAACAGTTGGAGCCGCACGTAGTTATTGGGTAGGTACACAAACACAAGTTGAAGGACAAAAAGCAGAAACTGCAAAAGCATTAGAATACACTGCTACTATCTTAAACAAAATTATACAAGATCAAGCAGTTGATTATACTTGGCAATCAGGCGAAGCACAAAACACAACTGCTGGTGCAGGCACTGCAACTGAAGCAGCTAGAGCATCTAACTTACTACAGATTATACAAGATGTAATTACAGACGGATTAGATCAATTACCAGCTGAAATTAAGCCTGATTATCCACAGTGGGTATCAACTGACGTAGTTGATGGCGTATCAAATCTATTAGCTGAAAAAGCAACTATACAAGCTGATACAGTTTCATTTATCAATACAACCTACAACGGATTTAGTTACGATGAAGAAGTATGTAAAAGAGACACAGGATTTATTATTGATGCAGTAGTACACGATGCTTTTTACGAAGCAAACATAAGCACATTAATTGCAACTCGTGCTTACTTCTTAGGAAGCACACAATACTTGCCAAATGAACAAGTGACACCTACAGTACAAGCATACACACACTTGCAAAGTGTAATTGATGATACTATACAAGGTGTAGCAGTTACTCCTCAAACAGGTAATCCACTAACACAAACATTAAGTGGTAATTATGGTGATGCTGCGGTAGCAACAACATTTACTGATTTGATTGGCATTTTGAAAACAGCAGTGCAAAATCAAACATTGATTGGCACTCCTGCAGAAATAGAACCTAATTATACTTGGATAGCAGAAGCAAATAGAAATGCAGCATCAGAATTTTTTGTACAAAAATCTTATTATCAAGATGAAACAATTACTTACATCAACGAAAATATTTTAGGATTTTCTTACAACATAGACAAATGTAAACGTGATACAGGATACATCATTGACGCTGCACTTTATGATATGATGTATGGCGGTGATAAGCAATCACGTAGAGCTGCATTAGCATATTACAATGGTGCAATACTTACAGGTATAGCTGGAGCATACGGCGATCAAACTGGTATTACAGCATATGCAAACAAATATCTTGCAGACATTGTAAACAAAGTATCAAAAAATGAAGTAGTTACAAGAAGCTTTGGTAACACAGCAACACAAACTTTAACAATACCAGATGGTAGCACATTACTAGATTCAAGCGAATTTCCAGGTGCTGAACTAGCATTGTTAATTAATAGAGTTGCTGATGCAATTGAAGCAAAATCAATGGGTGATTGGTTCGAAAGAGAACACGATTTAACTTTAGGTAACTCAATATTCCTTGCAGAAAGAAATGCAATACTTGCAGAAGAACAAAGTATTATTGATACATCAATTAGTAACTTAAACTTAGTATACGGTGGTATATTTGATATTACTGTATTCCCAGGAGTGATAAGTGTAACGACTGATAAAATAGCAAACTTAAACAACGTTAGTACTGTAAGTACATCAGGACACGCATTTGAATATGTTGGTGCTGGTGTGACATATAACGCACTTCCATTCTTTGGAGGTACAGCAATACCCGAAACTGAGATTGTAGAATCAAATCAAGGTAAAATATTTGCTGGTGGTACAGTTGACCAAATTGGTAACTTTAGAGTTGGTAACTTCTTTGCAGTTAATGCACTTACTGGTGGTATCAGCTTAAATGCAAACGAAATTGACCTTGAAGGCTTAACAAGTGTTGGTCCGTTTATCAGAAACGGTATTCCAGTTGGTGTTGAATTAAAAGAGGTTAGTGACAACGAAGCATTGTTATCAAGTTTAGGTACACAAGATTTTCAAACTGCACCTACACAAAGAGCTGTTGCAACTTATGTTGAATCAAGATACTTAAACAAAACAACAGGCGGAGACATTGTTGGCGATGTAAGTATGACAGGCGACTTAGCAGTCAACGGCGATGCAATTACTAGCACAAGTGCAAGTTTTGAATTCTTAAATTCAGGTGTACAAAGTATAGATATGTTAGCAGCGGCAACTACTATCAACATTGGTGCTGCAACAGGTACTGTAACAATTAATCCAGATGTTACAATAGAAGGTGTGCTAACTGTTAATGGAAACTTAGTATTTGATGGTGATGTTAATATTAGTATACCAGATGAAACATTACAAGCATACAGTATTACAGAAGGCACCGAAGATTATGTAAGTATCAATACTAGAAATGCTGAAGAATCAATTACATTTGGTACAGCACCAAAAGTAATAATTGCTAACCAAACAGAGTCAACAAGCAAAGACACTGGTGCATTAGTTGTAGACGGTGGTGTTGGTATTGAAGGTAGCACATTTATTGAAACTAACTTAACTGTTAATGCAAACGCAAACTTAGGTTCAGATAGAACTACAGATGAACATACTGTTTCAGGTAAAATAGATATTGATATTCCAGATGATAGTATTAACAATTTTAGAATACACGAAAACATTAGTGAATACGTAAACATCTATACAACAGATGGTGCAGAACAAATCTTGTTAGGTGCAACACCTAAATTAATTGTACTTAACAATACAAATGCAACAGATAACACAACTGGTGCTGTACAAGTTACTGGTGGTATAAGTGCTCAACAAAATATACATTCAGGTATTGACGTTGTAGCAGATCGTGATTTGATTGCTGATAGAAATGCTAAAATAAATGGCAGCAATATCACAACAACTTCACTATCGTTTGATGTTATTAACACAGTAGCAACAACTGTAAACGCATTTGGTGATGCTACTACACTTAACATAGGTGGTGCTACTGGCACAATGACAATTGGCAACGAAGTTGTTATTATTGACAGTGTAGCAGGCTTGCAGATTCCGGTTGGTACAACTGCTGAACGTCCAGTTGATGTTACAGGTAGAATAAGATTTAACACAAGTTTGAATGCATTTGAAGGCTACGATGGCATTGCTTGGAATACACTAGGTGGTGTAATTGATGTTGATCAAGATACAAAAGTAGTTGCAGAAGATAGTCCAGGTGCTGATAATGACGAACTAGACTTTTTCACAGCAGGCACATTAAGAGCAACATTAAGTGAAACAGAATTTAATATTCAATCAACTATTATTACAAACTTACTTAATGATACGCAAAGTGAAAATCATACAACAGGTGCATTAACAGTAGCTGGTGGCGTAGGTATTGCTAAAAACTTACACGTAAATGGTTATCTAAATGGAAACAATAGCGGTGTATTAACAATTGGTAACTTGGGTAGTGATAAAATCATTATTAAAGGCGAAACAATTGAAACACCAGATACTATAACACTTATTGCTAATGCACCAGATAGTGCAGCAGATGATGTTGTATATCCAATGACATTTGCTCATCACACTGTAAGTGGTGCAATTGTTGCTGGTGCAGGTACAGGTATAAAGTTTGAATTAGAAACTACTAACAATAACTTTGAATGTGGTGGACAAATTGAAATAGTAGCACAAGACATTACAGGTTCACAAGAAGACTTTGATATGGTATTTAGAACAATGGATGCTGGTAGTACAGGAGTTGAAAAACTACGCCTAAGTGAAACTACAAGTACATTTAGTACAAATGTCCAAGTTGATCAAAACTTGTTTGTAACTGGTATACTTGACGCAGCAGGGTTTAGAGGTAGCATTTTTGCAGATGATAGCACTGAGATGATTGATGCTATCAATAACAAAATTACTGTTACTGATATTGCTGCTGGTACACTTTCACTTACTACTGATTTAGAAGTTATACACGGTGGTACAGGCGTAAGCACACTTACTGAAGATGGTATTATGTATGGTGCAGGCACAGGTGCTGTACAAGTTACAGCCGCAGCAGGCGATGCAGATGCTTCAGAAACATTCCAAGTACTAACTGTAACAAGTGATTCAGATGCAACTCCAATTTGGTCTGATACTATTGATGGTGGCACTTTCTAATAAAGCTGCCACTTTTACTCCTATGATAAATAACATTAGAGCGATTTTTATCGTGTAATTGGGCGTCTTTATAGACTTGACCCGTACCTAAATAGGAGGCAGCCTTTATGGCAACAAAGATTAGACACAAGCGTAGTGCGGTGGCTGGTAAGCAGCCGTTAGTTTCTCAATTAGAATCAGGTGAATTAGCAATCAACACAGCAGATGGTAAAGTATACCTATTGCGTGATGATAACACTGTACAAGATATTACAAGAAGAGTATTTGAAGGAAATACACAATTAGAAGTAGATGACTTAGGTGATAGTACATCAGCTGCAATTACTGCAACTGTAAACAATGACTTAAAAATGTCAATTACAGATAATGGAATATTTACAAATGATGATATTAGTATTGAAAATGCAAATACATTAACATTCAAAGAACTTACAGGTTCTGGTGCAGATGGTATTTCATTAAAATCTCCAGATACGCTTGACGCAGGATACAACCTTACATTGCCTCCAAAGGTTGGTACTGTCGGTCAGCTTATTGCAACAGACGCTAACGGAAATTTATTTTTCCAAGATGCAGATATTTTTGGCGGTAACGTTGTTTACGTTTCTGCAGAACAAGGTGATGATGCTAACGATGGACAAAGTGCTCCAGTTAAAACTGTTAAGAGAGCTTGTCAAATTGCATCAGGACTTGTGTACAATGCAGACGGAACTACTAACGGTGTACGTGTAAACGTAAAAGTTGCTGTTGGTGACTATACAGAAGACAATCCACTTATTGTTCCAGATAACACAGTTATCAAAGGTGACGGTTTACGTGGTTGTATTATTCGTCCTGGTAATGCAAACAGAGATATGCTACGTGTTAGAAACGCTTGTTACTTTGGTGAATTTACATTTAGAGATGGTATTGATGAAAACCAAGTACCATTAATTACAGCTGATTATGCTGTTGCATTTGACGATCCTTTTGATACAAATATTACCGATCGTGCTGATTATGTAAACTTACCTAATACAAGACCGTTTATTACAACATCACCATATATCCAAAACTGTTCCATACTTTCGTTGTTAGGTATGAACGGTGCTAAGATTGACGGTAGTAAAATTACTTCACCTAACGTGGGTTTTGTTCCGCAAGAACAAGAAAATCCAGTAGTTGGTGCTATACCTGAACAAGGTAAATCAATGGTTGCTAACGCTTTTACTATTCTATCATTTGGTGGTACAGCGTGGCGATTAACCAACGATGCTTATGCACAGATCGTGTCTTGTTTTGAAATCTTCCTACTAAACGGTGTTTATTGTCAGTCAGGTGGATATTGTTCTATTACAAACTCTGCTACAAACTTTGGTTTGTATGCATTGAGAAGTTCTGGTTATTCACCAAAAGCATTTGAATTTGACCGTGCATTTGTTACAGGTACAGGTGCATTTGAAGGACTACAAACAGTAAGTATTGTAGGTATTAACAGAGATACTCCAGTTGAAGAATTTGTTTTACGTTTTAGAGAACCAGATTATAAATTTGCAAACGAAACACTGTTAGTTGAAAGAGATCAAATTGCAGCAGATACTGTTACTTGGATCAATCAACAAATAGCAGCAGCTTCTCCAAGCATATGGGCAGGCTTTACATATGACCAAGCAAAATGTGAAAGAGATACAGGATTATTAGTTGATGCAATTAGATGGGACGCTGCATTTGACACAAATTATAGATCTGTTAGTTCTGCACTTACATATTTTAATGGAAGATTCCCTGCTGCATTATTCGCTGCACAAAAAGCACAACACGTAGAAGCATTTACACAAGCAAAAGCATTTACAACAAACGTCACACAAGTATCTGCATACGAAACTCGTGTTAATGCTCTTTGGGACGAAATTATTGAAATTTTAGATAATGACAAAACTTTTACAGCAACAACAGGAACAACATACGATCCTAACACAGGATTACTAGTAATCAACATTGGCAATCATAATTTGCAAATTGGTACATCAGTTATAATTGCAGATAATAGTTTAACATTTACTTGTGCTTCAGATGGAAACAATACACAGCATACATATCCAAGATCAACAGATCCAGCAAGTGAAAAGGCACTTACAATTTCAGCTGTAACAGCAGATACTATTACAGTTAACGTTGGAGTAAGCAGTGATACGTCAGTACATACTTGGGTAGAAGCTGTTGCAAATAGTATTACTATCGAAGGTGTTGGTGTAACAGGACTTACAGATCCAACTGGTTACAATACTAGCTATCTTACTGGTTACGGTGATGCTAGAACACAATTAGAAAACAATAGAAACTTTATTATCAAAGAAATCACTGCTTGGATTGCAGATCAAGTTGCAGCAGAAATTTCACCATTTGTTTCTACATATTCATACGATGTAGCTCAATGCGAAAATGATATAGGATTAATTTTAGATGCATTAAGATACGATCTTACATATGGTGGTAACTTACAAACTTTTGATGCAGCAATTCAATACTTTGTTGGAACAACCAAACAACTTGCTGACGGACAAAAAGCTACAACATTGGCTGCATACGCAAGATTAAAAGAAGTAATAGGAAAAGTTATTCTTGAACAAACAGTAGTTAAAAGTGGTGGAGGAGCTCATACGTATGTAGGAGGCACTGTATCAAATGCAATTACTATTACAGCCGGAAGTGTTCAAAGAGATGTTACAGCCGCAGACTATAACTACATAACAGGTGTAATGGAATTGACTATTGGCTCACATAGTTTTACAACTAGTGATACAGTTACAATAGCAGCAAATTCATTAACATTTACTTGTGACCTTGATAGTAACTCAACTAATCATACATATCCAAGAGTAGGAGACCCTGCATACAATACTGCTATTGCAATCACAGCAGTTACCGGAACTACTATTACTGTTAATGTTGGTCCAGCTGGTAACGCTTTGACTCAAGATACATCTGCAACACCAGGTACTACAGATAGTGCAAACTTTGCTAAAGATAGAATACAAGAAATTATCGATTATATCAACAGCGATGGTGCAACTCCTCCAACAAAAGTTGAACCAGCCGATGCCTGGGTTGCTAACCAAGCTTTTGTTGAAGATAAAAATAGACTATATTCTGAAGCACAGAAAAACATTGGACAAAATGTAAATGCATATATTGAAACACAAGTAGATGCAGCACAATGGTACAATTTTGTATACGACAATGCAAAATGTTTACGTGATACAAAACTTATTGTTGAAGCTGTTGCAAAAGATGCTTGGGACACAGGTAACAGATATTCACGTAGTGCTGGTCTATCTTACTACAATAAAAACATTGGCGATAGTTCACAAATAACAATTAGTGGACAAGAAAGACAAACTATAAGTGCTATTAATCAAGCTAAAGCATTAACATTAGCAACAATTACTAATTTGTCAACTTCTGCACAAAATTTTGTAGGTAGCAGATTTGATATTGTAACAACTATTATTAATGACGGTGCAGATTTACCAGATGCACAAGATGTTAGTTCTGAAGGCGATATAACAAACGACTTTAAAACAAACGCAACAGAAAGCACATTCAATGCTGCAACAGATGTTAACACAACTGCTGATGTGTTTACAATAACAGGACACGGATTTACAAACTTACAAAAAGTTATTTACGATCCAGACAATAATCCACCTATACAAGGTTTAGATGCAGAACAGACATACTATATTAAAATTGTTAACGATGACGAATTTACACTTTGTTTTGACGAGTCTGGAGACTTTGCTGTTAATGTAATTGCAACAAGCACAGGTACACATAAATTCTTGTCAGGTGTGATTGAATTCTTTGTAAATGAAATTACATCATCTCATACAACATATCAGAAACTAGAATTAGAATCAGGTTCAGAAAGTTATGAGTTTGTTCCTGGTAGACAAATTACTGGTGTAACAGGTGCAAGTAACAACGCTGCTATTGTGTTTAGTTGGAAGCCTGCTATTAGAGAACTTATTGTAAGTATTGAAGAAGTTGCAGTTGGACAAAGTTTACTACGTATCCAATTTGACGAAACAAGTACAATTACATCTGACCACGCAAGTACACCAAATACAACTATTGGTGTTAATGCTGCTCAAACACAACTAGGACTTGGTACTGCAACATTTGCAGTTAAGGCAACAGACGGAAGTAGTGCATTAACTAATCTAGCAAACTTACCAGAAAATCAAGTATGGTTCCATAGACCAAGTATTGTTAACTCATCATCACATACTTGGGAATATGCAGGTTCAGGTACAGACTATAACGCACTACCGCAAAACGGTGGTAACACAAAAGCAGAGTTTGAACAGTTTGAAGAACTTCCAGGGCGTGTGTACTCATCAGGTACAAACGAACTTGGTGACTTTAAAGTTGGTGACTTTATTACAGCTTTTAACAGAACAGGTAACATTACATTTAGAAACAAAGTGCAGGTGGACGAACTTGATGCTTTGAGACTAAGCTTGTCTGATGTTGCTATTGAAGAAATTTCAACAAGTGTTAACTTAGGTGATGACGAATTAGGCGGCGCTAGTAACGCAAGACTATCAACTCAGTTAGCTGTAAGAGCATTTATTAGTAACAGACTAGGTGGATTTGTTGACAAAACTGTGTCAACTGCTGCTGTTCCTGGTGCTATTGTTCAACTTAACACTAACGGACAGTTAAATGGTGATTTGATTCCGGCTACTAGACAGTTTACAAACACAAACACAAATGGTTATCTATCAAGACTACAACAAGTTGATAACATTCCTGCTGTTGATTTGAAAGCTGGTGACATTGCTACAGAAAATTATGAACAAGTAGAACTTACACTTAGTGGTAACATCAGTGCTGCTGATGGTGCTACAATATCGCAGCCAACAGCATTTGGTGCAATTGGTTACGCAAAAGGACTGTATGGAAGCAGTGGTAACATTCTAGTTGCAAGTATTGGCGGTGAATGGATTGTTGGAGACGATAGTACAGGTTCACAATTCCAAACTGGTGTTGGAAACAATCTTTTTGTAGACGGAGTTGACAGTGGTGTATATCCAACAAACATTGGAGTATCAAGTCAAGTCGTTGATAACTTCTTCTTAAAAAGTTCTAACTCTAGTCAGTTCCTTGTACTAGATCCAACAGATAATTATACATTTACAACAAGCACAATTACAACATTAGAACGTACATCTAATGTAACAACTGCAACAACAAGCGGTGCTCACAATCTTATAGTTGGTAACCAAATCAGTGTTGTTTGTGATGATAATGAAACATTTGAAACAAACACTACTGTTCTTTCTACTCCAAGTAGTACACAATTTACATACTCAAATGTAGATCCAGATGACGTTGCAAGTTTCTCTGTATCAAGCGGCTTTGTTGGCAGTGTGGTAAGAAGTGCTGATGGTAACGCACAAGGTAGAGTTACTGAAACAAGATTTGGTGTACTTTCAGGTATTGATAATGCAAATATTGTAGGCGGTACTTTGTATACTCCAACAGTAGGAAATCAAACATATAGAGATGTAGCACTAACAAATGTTACAGGAAGTGGTTCAGGTGCTACAGCTGATATTACAGTTACAGCTGGACAGGTTACAGATGTTGATATCAAAACAGGCGGTATCACATATGCAATAGGAGACCTATTAAGCGCAGCTAATTCTAACTTAGGCGGCACAGGTAGTGGCTTCCAAATTGAAGTTACAGCTATTGAAAAACGTGCTTACATTGATATTATTGGTGGCGAACTTTTTGTTGCTAGTAGTTCAAGTGTTGACTTTGTAGAAGATAACACTGCTGTACAAACAGCAAGAGTAATCAACTTAGATGATATTATTACACATAACTTCTTAGCAGGTTCTTCAGGTGCTGGCGGTGCAGTTGATTATACTAACTTTAGAATTACAATTCCAAATCACGGTTTCAGCAACGGCGATCCATTGAAGTATGATACTCTTGGAAATACTCCAATTGGCGGTATTCTAAACGGACAAGTTGTTTATGCAAAATTTATTGACAACAACACAATTGAATTGTATGAAGGATTTTCATTACTTAACAAAATAGAATTTGCAAGCACTCCTGCTAACAACAATCATAATTTAACAAGAAGTACAGTTAACATAACTGATAACAGTGTTGTTATTGAAGGACACGGATATACAACAGGTGATGCTATTAGAATCAACACACTATCAGACGGTAGTTCAGCTAATGCACTACCAATAGTTGATGGTGGCGATCCTATTCCAGATGGTTCAAGATTCTTTGTTGGTTCAATAACCACAAACTCATTTACATTGCACGTATTACGTAGTGATGCACTAAGCAGTATAAATGATCTTGTTACAAATCCAGAAGATTTGACAAGCACAGGTGTTGGTAGTGCGAAAAGTACACAAAGTAATGCACAAGTTACAGGACAAATTAATACTTCAAGTAGATTAAAGAAAAACTGGAATACTCTTGCTGTTACAAACATTGATGCTGAAAATATTATTTCAGGTATTATATCACCAAGTAGATTAGGTGGTAGCGGTGTACCAAACAGTGATAGTTTCTTAAGAGGTGATAGTGCATATGCTGTTGTTGTACAAAAACTTAAGAAAGCCAGCACAACAGACAACCCAATTACACTTACAGGTAGCAGCATAAGCCAAGAGTTTTATAGCACAGTTAGTATTGGTGTAGACAACGTTGACCTTGATCCAGGAGGAACATTTTCAACATTGGGTGTTTCTAAATTTTTACAATCACAGTTTGATGTAAATTCAAATGCAAGTGGTGAAGTGTTTATTAAAGACGGAATAGTAGATGCTGGTACACTTGATGGTTTAGACAGTGCATACTTTTTGAATCCTGCAAACTTAACAAGTCCAGTACCTGTAAACAGAGGTGGTACAAACATTACTACATACGCTAGAGGTGATTTGTTATATGCAGAAACAACTGGTACACTCAATCCATTAAACATAGGTAGAAACAATGCTATCCTGAAATCAAACGGCGGAACACCTGAATGGGGTACAGCACTTGATCTTGCAGAAGGCCTAGACGTTGGTGCAGCGGCACTTACATCTGGCAGTACTGGTAGCGGTAGCGTATACGATGAAAATGTAACAAGTTTAAATATTGGCGGTGCAGCAACTAATATTGATATTGGTAGCACAGACGGTACAAGAAACTTATTTCCATTCTTAGCTGGTTACGATGCAAGTGCAAGCCAAAATGTTGTTGCTAATTTAGCAAGCATTACTGGAACTACAAATGATGCTACAGCAAATGGACTGAACGAAATACCATTAGATGATACATCAAGTGTTCTTACTGGTATGGTTGTTACTGGCAGTGCAAGTATTCCTGCAAATACAACTGTAAGCGGTGTTACTACTGAATACATTTATTTGAGCAATAACACAACTGGTACTATTTTAAGTGGACAATCATTAACATTTACATACACACCTAAAACACTTGGTGTTGAAGTAGGTGATACAATTAATATTGGTTCAAGTACAAAAACTAATTTAGACGGTACTTGGCCAGTGACTGGTGCTACAGCAAACGCTACATCATTTACATTCCAAACAGATGACAACGTTACTTCAAATCCAGTTGATGCTCCAGCAGGTCAGTTGACTATAAATGCAAATTTTGTTGTAAGAAATCCAAATATGTTTATTGGTAATGCACAAACATCTACAACTCCTGTAAATGGATTTATAGGTGGCACAAGTGCAGTAGGCATTGACACAGCTGGCGGTAATTTAACATTACAAGCAGGCTTAGGTACAGGTAATGCAACAGGCGGTGACTTTATTGTTAGAACTGGTGAATCATTAACTACAAGTGACATTCAACATATTGCAACAACACGTATGACTATTGATACTGCTGGTAAAGCAGCATTTACAGGCGAAGTTGAAGTAAACAATAACATAAGCACAACAGAAGCAACTGTTGCATTGTTAGATGATACAGTCACAACTATTAATATGGGTGGAGCAGCCACAGCAATTGATATTGGTGCAGCAACAGGTACAACTACAATTAAGAATAACTTAGATGTAGATGGCGATGCAAATATTGATGGTGGTGATATAACAACTAATCAAACTTCTATGAATGTTATAAACGCTAACGCAACAACTGTAAATGCATTTGGCGCAGCTACAACAATTAATATGGGTACTGGCGGAGACGGTGGTGGTACTACTACTATTGGACACGATCTAGTAGTTAGCGGTGACCTTACAGTTAATGGTGATACAACAACTATTAATTCAACCGAGCTTACTGTTGATGACAAAACAATTACAGTAGCAAGTGGAGCAGCAGATGGTGCAGCAGCTAATGGTGCTGGCTTAGTAGTTGACGGTGCAAATGCAAGTCTACTTTGGGACAACGCAAATACAAGTTGGGATAGCACAGAAGACTTCAATCTAGCAAGTGGTAAAGCATATTATATTAACGATGCTAGTGTTCTTAACAGTACAACACTCGGCGGCGCTGTTGTTAATTCAAGTTTAGAAACACTTGGAACAATTACAACAGGTGTATGGAATGGTACAATTATTAGTCCTACATATGGCGGCACAGGTGTAAACAATGGCACTAAAACTATAACTTTAGGTGGAAACTTTACACATAGTGGAGCGCATACATTAACACTTACTACAACAAACAACACAAGTGTTACATTGCCAACAAGCGGTACACTTGCAGTTACTGGCACAGGTTTGCAACAATTTGCATCAACAACAAGTGCTCAACTAGCAGGTGTTATAAGTGACGAAACAGGCACTGGTGAGCTAGTATTCAACAACAATCCAAACTTCACAAACAGTGTAACTACTTCAAGTACAAGTTTTGCAGCATTCAATACTAATGCAACTACAGTAAATGCATTTGGCGCAGCAACTGGATTGAGTTTAGGTGCTACAACAGGTACAACAACTGTTAACAATGCACTGGATGTTTTAGGTAATCTAAGCATTGGTGGACTAAGTGATCTTACTGTTAGTGGTGGTACATTTAGTCTTGCAAATACAGGTGCAACAACAGTTAATGCATTTGGTGCAGCCACAACTATTAATATGGGTGCAAGCACTGGTACAATGAACTTGAACAATGCAAATATTGTTCTCGCAGGCGATTTAGCAGTAAATGGTAACACAATTGATACAGACGAAACAGGTACATTTAACTTACTAAAAGATAATACAACTGCTATTGCGTTTGGACAGGCTGCTACTGCAATTGTAATTGGTGAAACAACAGGTACAAGTACATTTAGACATAATGTGGCAATTGATCAAGATCTTACAATTACAGGAAACTTGGTTATTGGTGCTATTGACGATGTGCCAATTGGACAAAATACACCAGCAGCTGGTGGATTTACAACATTAAGTGCAAACAACTTTGTAACATTCACAGATGCAACAAATGCAACAGGGACATTTGCAGGTGGTGCAGCAGCAGTAAAAATCACAGGTGGTTTACACGTTGCTAAAGATATTAAAGCAGATAACTTTATTGGTGATGCTAGTGCAAGTGATTTAACAAGTGGTACTATACCAGATGCTAGAGTTCCATCAAGTGCAATTACACAGCACCAAACAGATATTACTGCTACTGGTGCATTGAACGGAGGTTCTATAACATCAGGATTTGGTAATGTTGACATTGGTACAAGTACATTCAGTGGTAATGGTAGTGGACTTACAGATTTGTCTGCAACACAATTAACAACTGGAACAATACCAGATAGTAGAATACAGTCAAGCGGCGTGACACAACACCAAGGTGATATTACAGGAGTAGGACAACTTGCTTCAGGTAGTATTTCAAGTGGATTTGGAAATATTGATATTGGAACAAACAGTATAACAGCTACTGGTGCAGCAAGTTTAGGTTCAACAAACTTTAACGATAATAACTTAACAAATGTTGGAAACATTGCATTAGATAGCTTGAGTGCAGATAATGGTACTTCTATTAGTGTAAATGCAAACGCAATTGTTACAGTATTGAATACAAGTAGTGCTACAAGTACAACAACAGGTGCTTTGAGAATCAGTGGCGGTATTGGTGTAGCAGGAAACATTTACGGTGCTGCAATTTATACTTCAGATGGTAGCAATATACAGTCATTGAATGCAAGTTTCTTGTCAAGTGGTACAGTTCCAAACACAAGAATTGATGGAACATACAGTAACTTAACAGGTACTGGTGCTCTTGATGCTGGTGAGATTACTGCTAACTTTGGTAATATTAACATTGGTACAAGTACATTTACTGGTAACGGTAGTGGACTAACTAGTGTTGATGCTGACACAGTAGACGGAATAAACAGCACAAGTTTCTTACGTAGTGATGCAGATGATACAGCTACTGGTTTGATAACTGTAAGCAGAAGCGGAGAAATGCTGAAACTTGCTGATTCAAGTTCAACAGGTAGTCCATACATTGGTTTATGGCAAGCAAGTACACGTAGAGCTTATATTCAATATACAGATACTGGAGATGTTTTACAGTTAGCTAACGAAGGCGGATCAACTAGACTTGATATAGATGGCGGAGTAGGTGGACTTAAATTTATCGAAGGCTCTAATGAATACACAGTTTGGCACAGTGGTAATGATGGCGCTGGTAGTGGACTGAATGCAGATACAGTAGACGGTATAAGTTCAGGTAGTTTCTTACGCAGCGATACTAACGATAGTTTCTCAGGAACAATTAGTGGTACAGGAGATATTAACATATCAGGTAACATTACTGCTGCTACATACTCAGGTGATGGTAGTGGACTAACAGGTGTTACTGCTACAAACGCAAGCACACTAGACAACTTAGATAGCACACAGTTCTTACGTAGTGATCAAAGTGATACAATGGATGCAGGTGATAACACAAAATTAACTATATTGTGTAATGATGCCGGCAATGCAGAGTTAGAACTAAGAGGCGAAGGCCAAGGTACTGGTAGACTATTTGTAGGACAAAGTAGTGCATACGGTGGTGGTATTGAATACAATGGTGACAACACACCAGCTACTTCAGGTGGCGGTGCGGATAGAATTGTATTATATCGTAGAGACAATGGTACAGATGCGTGGACTGCTTATAATAACTACAATGACAACAACTGGGAGTTTAGAGGAGAGGTAACAGCATATTCTTCGGATGCTAGACTGAAAGATGTATCAGGTAATATTGAAGGTGCTGTGGAAAAAGTCAAAGCTCTAAACGGTGTAATTTATACTTGGAATGATACTGCATTTGAAAAAGGTTTGAAAACTTCTGCTGATAGTAATTCTCCAGAAGCAGGTTTGCTTGCCCAAGAAGTGCAAAAAGTATTACCAGAAGTAGTTGCACCTGCTCCGTTTGATAATGAGTATTTGACAATTAAATACGAGCGTGTTGTACCTTTACTTGTTGAAGCAATTAAAGAACAACAAAGTCAGATTGATGAGCTCAAAGAAATGGTAGCAAAATTGCTTGATAAATAATATTAGGGTAGTCAGTTTTATCTGGCTACTTTATTGACAAAAATTAAATATAATGTTATTATAGCAAGATAACAAAATAGGAAACAAGTATGGCACTACCAAATACGGGAAGCACAATTACAATGAGCCAGATATCCAACTACTTTAGTGGACCATCTAGCAACATTAGTTTAGGTGCTGATTTAGGACCATACATAGGTATATCAAATGGCTCAACAATTTCTATGAGTAGTTCATTTGGTGGATACTATTTTCCTTAACACACAGGAGAAGTTATGAAAACATTATATGAAGTAATGAATGTCGATTTAGCTGACGAATATACAAAAGCTAGAAAAATTGCCAAAGGTGCAACACTTAATATGGACAAAGCACTAGCGGACAAAGTTTCAGCAGCTATTGCAGAACTTGATATTCCTGAAGACGATGAAAGACATCATTGGATTCAAAAACTTGGCAGATCAGCTGGCGTTGATTTGTTGACGTTGGGAAAAGTACAGCCTGAAAATATGTTAGCAATGGCAGGATTAGGCGACGATTTTCAAGAAGCTGTAAAAGTTGCTACAAGCACAGCAAGAAAACTCAATCAAAAAACAATCGACGCTGAAAAAGACTTGAACGAAGAATTGATACCAACAAACACATTATGAAACTAAGTATTTGTGTGCCTTGTAGAGATCAAGTGCATACATTGTTTACAAGAAGTTTAGTTAATTTAACTAACAGACTGACACGCAAGGAAATAGATTTTGAATTACATCTATTTGCTGGTAGTGTTATTTGTGAATCAAGGACACGTTTAGTTGAAGAAGCATTATCTGTAAACAGTGATAAAATATTATTTTTAGACAGCGATATACAATTTCCTTCAAATATGATAGATAAACTGTATTCGCATAACAAAGATATTTGTGCTGCAACTTACAGCACAAGATACGAACCAATGCAATCTGTTGCGTTTGTAGATCCAGACAATCCAGCAAAAAGATTAAAAGAAAATGGACTACACAAAATTTGGGCAGTAGGAATGGGTTGTATGCTTATAGATATAGATGTTTTCCATACATTACCTAAGCCTTGGTTTGTACACGAATATAATAAAATAGACGACTCGTTCAGTGGAGAGGATATATACTTTTGCAATCAAGCAATGCATCACGGCATTGATGTTTGGGTAGACACTGAAATAAAACTAGGGCATTTAGGAACAAAGGCTTATACACTATGAGAGCAATTGATAGATTTGAAAAGTTTTCTAAGCCGTTACACAACGGACAAGATCAATTAAAAAACTTAATATTTGATAGATATCCTGTTTTGAAAATTGATGACTATTGTAATTTAGACAAAGTGTATGAGCAAAACTTTGATAGTGATTATGTTTGGCTTGTGGATAAAAATATAAGAGTGTATGATAGTTTTCCTTGGTGGTTCAAACCACGTGCAATCGACGAAGTACAAATACACGAATTTCCATACGTATATAAAGAAAGTAGAAAAGTAAAAAGTTGGGACAAAGTTAGATTAGTACCAACAAAAAAAGTTGATACAGAGCCAAGACAGCATATACATATTTGCGGTGAATACGATGTTTATAAAGGCAACGATAAGTTTGATGCATTTTATATAGGAAGCAATCAAGAGGATATTGACAAACTATCACAAAAAGTTCCACATTTACAAACTGTGGAAAACTGGTATGAAGCACAGGCTAAATCATACACAGGTATGTTTTGGGTAGTTTGGGAAGACATTGATGTTAGAGATACATTTAAATTTAGTTATAAACCAGATGAGTGGAGTCACGACAATGTACACGTTTTTGGTAACGGAGATATAGATACATTAGATGGCGTTGCTTTGTTTCCTAAAAACTATCAAATCACAGACAAAGAACTTGAACACAGATTTTATATTAACAAAAAAGAAGTAAGGATAATGGCAAGTACTCCTAAGCCTTACAACAAATTTCCTATAAACAGTTACAAAGAATATGAATACGCACTAGAAAAATCAGAAACAGATTTGTTCTGGGGTGTTCCAGATGATATAGAAATTACAGATGATAATGTTTTTAATTTTTATATTGATCATCATAATCAAGCTCTAAAAAATAAGAATCACGTTTGGCTTAATAATAACAAATATAATGGACTTGTTTTATTCAGTAAAAATAGTATTGTTTCAAACAAAGAAATAGAATATAGATTTATTGCTGATAGAATAGAACACGACAGCGTTGTAAGTAAACCTAAACCATTCAATGTTTTTAGTATTAATAATTATAAAGATTATTTAGATGCATTAGATAGAACCGAAACGCAAATGTTTTTGGGTGTACCAAGTGATGTTATAGTAAATGACTTTGATATTAATGCATATTTTTACGATGCAGATGAATTAGATACTGGTACAACACATTTGTTTTTGAATGGAGAAAATTTTGACGGCGTGGTCTTATTCAGTAAAGGCAATCCTGTAACTGAGAAAGAAGTTGAACATAGATTTTATACAAACAAAAAAGAACATAATATAGTTGTAAGTAATCCACGTGCATATGAAAAGTTTGTAATCAACAATTACAATGATTATCTCAGTGCATTAAAAGAAACAAAATCAGATATGTTTTGGGGAATACCATCTGATGTAGATGTGTGTGAAGATTTTGATTTTGATTTATATTTTAGTCATCATAATAAATTTGACAGGGAAATAAATCACGTATTCTTAAACAACGAATTTTATGATGGTGTGGTTTTGTTTAGTAAAAAATCACTTGCTACAGAAAAAGAAGTTGAAGCACGTTTTTATGTTAACAAAAAAGAATGGAAGACAGTAGCAAGTAATCCAAAAAAATATGAAAAGTTTACAATTTCAAATTATGACGATTACCTACGTGCAAGAGAACAATCTAAAACAGAAATGTTCTATATGATTTATGATGATATTGTAGTAGTAGATGATTTTAAATTTGACTTATACATAACACATCATAATCAATACGAAAGAAAAATTAATCACGTTTGGAAAAATGGAAATTTTTATGATGGCATTGCACTAACAACAAAAAGTATATTACTTACAAAACACGAAATTGATTATAGATTTTTAGCTATCAAGAAAGAATACGAACAAGTTGCTAGTGTTGCAGATGGTTTTGATATCGTGTTTATTAGCAACGGTGAAGCAAACGCAGAACAAAATTATCAAACATTACTCAAAGCATATCCTAATGCAAAACGTGTAGATAAAGTAAAAGGTATTCACCAAGCTCATATTGCTGCTGCAAAATTAGTTAATACAAAAATGTTTTGGGTTGTAGACGGTGATGCAGAAATATTAGAAGATTTTGAATTTGATCATCAAATTGCACACTACGATATAGACGGTTACAAAACTGTTTTTGTTTGGAGAAGTTTGAATCCTGTAAATGATTTAATATATGGATACGGTGGTGTAAAACTTTTACCCACACAGCTAACAATCGATATGGATGTTGAAACTGCTGATATGACAACAAGTATTAGTAAAAACTTCAAAGGTATAAACAGAATGAGTAACGTTACTGCATTCAATACAGATGCGTTTAGTGCGTGGCGTAGTGGATTTAGAGAGTGTGCAAAACTAGCAAGTAAAGCTATAGACAGACAAGTTGATGACGAAACTACTTTTAGATTAAAAGCTTGGTGTTCAAGAGGATTTGATAAACCTTTTGGTGCAGAAACTATTGCCGGTGCATACGAAGGAGCAAAATACGGTTTAGCTTTCAAAAATAATAAAGATGCTTTAAGAAAAATAAATGATTTTAAATGGCTTAATGATAAATTTAAAAATACATTTGATCCTGATATTACTGAATATAACATAGACTTTTTAGATGAATCAGAAGAAGATTTATTGATAAAATTCAATCCTGTGGCTAAGTCGATATTTACACAAATAGAAAAGAAACTTGGAAATAATTACAAATATTCTGCTGGTAGTGTAAAAATGATTATAGACAATGTAGGAGAAATATATTTTGATTCCAAAGGTGTCAAAATTAGTAAAGCATATGCAGATGCAGAAATAATTGTTGATTTAAAGACTGCACTCAAAGCCCTTGCAGGTGAAGTTGATACGTTAGAACTTTACAAAGCAGGAGACTTAATAGTTGAAGGCGATGTAGAGTTAGCTCAAGACTTTTTTGCTGATTTGAGAAAGAAAATTGAAGCTGGGGTACAAACAGGTATTTCGTTATATATTATTGAACTTAATGAATTCCTTAATGAAACAGCACATTTGAATCTGTCATTAGAAATAGAAGATGTTGGAAATATATCTATTAATGGCACTGGTATAAAAGAATCAGCAGAGACATTAGAAACTAATATTAAACTAGTAGAAGATGATTGGAAACAATTACTAGCTGGTGAATTAACAATTATAGAACTTATTCAAGAACAAATGGCTTCTTACACTGGTGATATATTACAAGTAATCGAACTTAATCAATTATTTCATTATCGAGAAACACATCGATAAGTTTTATTGTAGTTTCTAATTTTGTTGCATTTGTCTTTTTACGCAAAGTATTAGCAAGTCCGTTATGTAATGGCTTTGGCCATTTACCAAAACTTACCCAAGCATAGCCATCGTGTTCTCCGTTTAATGCAGGTATGAATTCATTTTTTACAACACAAAGGTAAGTATGAAAATAAAAATGTTGATCGTTTGATATAAAACTTTCTAAAGGCACAATTTTTTTAATATTTTGTACTTCGCCTATTTCTTCTTTTATTTCTCGTTGCAAAGCTTCCCAAGGAGATTCAGTGCTTTCGTTGGTACCCCCAACAAGTCCCCATTGGTTTTTTGTTTTACCTTGTGTTCTATGTAATAATAAAAAACGTTTAGTGCTTAAAGAATAGAATAATGCACCACTACAAATAATTTGGTTCATATAGTAATTATCTTAGATAATTAAATCCCAGGCGCCACTTGGATATAATCCGTCAACAGCAAATTGCCAATAGAATCCGTTATAATAAAATTGTTGACTAGTATTGAGATTTGTAATATAAACACTATCAGTAGCTTCGCTTGCATCAAATATTATATTCCATTGTGATCCATCCCACTCTACAATGTCGTGTGTATCAGCAATGAAATCTCTGCCTCCTGTGCTTTTCCACGCATCAGCACCATCTTCATTTATATACAATACATAACGTAATTCTTCACCTGGATTAGGAGCATCTGCTAATCTTATTACAAGCGATCCGTCAATTGTTTCTTGCGTAGCTGCATCAGTCACTCTAACGTTTTCAACAAATACATCAAAGTCATAAACTACATCTGCATCAACTTCTGTTTCTATTCTTGTTGTGCTACCTACAATGGTTTGTATTCTTTCTATAGCACCACCAATTGGTTGTAACATTAGTAAACGTATTCCTGGTGCTTTTACTATATTAGGATTGAAATCTCTTGGATTAATAATATAATCTATGGTTCCTCTATTTTGGTATCCATTTATTATTGTATCATTAGGCACTGTATCAATATCAAATGTTAATGCTATTTCTTGCGTATTATTGCCGTTAATTGCAAATGTTGCAACTATAGGAGTAAGTAGTTCTCCTCTCTTCAAACGTATTTGACTTATACCTGGTTGATACTTAGCCGGCGCTTCTGCTTCTATAACATTGAACCAGTTTATATCTCCTATACGTGCAGCATTTCTACCTAGTCTTGCAATATTGCCTTCTACAATAATATCAAAATTTCTATAACTTGCTGTGTTAACTTGTGAAAGATTAACGTTTCCGTCCGGCGAAGTTTTAATAACTGTTGCACGAGTATCTTCCGGTTTGATTGGTGGATAAGTTATTTGCCCATTTTCATCAACTACTGCTGCTGGAGGTGAAGCAGGATCTTTTGTTATAACAGAACCGTCAGGCATTACAACTGTACCTGTTGCTGCTTTTGTAGTGTCACTTGTATCTGGATTGAAGCCTTCTAGTTCAATTGTTCCAGAATCAAAGTTCAACACACTGTTGATAATTTCTGTAATGACACCAAGTTTCTTGACTTTTGTTGGCGGTGAAATATATATAGGAGCAATAAAACTCAATGTTGCTACATCAATTTCTGATTCAGTTCCTGTAGGAATACTTCTGCTGCTAAAATTAATATTTTCAAGTTGTAACACAGTTAAACTTGTCCAGTCAACATAATTATCGTTTGTTTGAAATTCTAAATCTGGATTGAACATCATAAAAATTTGTTCTAGTATTTGTAATTTTTGCTCTGTATTTGTACTCCAAATATCTACATTTACACTCAACGTGTATGGAGTTGGATGTAGTCTTTCTACAGTATATCCTGTGCCTTGTGTATTTTTGTATTCGTTAGCACTCTCGTCAAATTCTCTTTCTTTAACATTTATTTTACTTACGAAACTACTGTCACTTAGTCTTGCTCTATCCATTTGCATACTTGTCACATATACACTCATACGTGGAGCACTAGGCATTTTGTTTTCACTGTTTTCTTTGATTATGTTTGCAACTTGTCGTGTCAAATCGCCATACATTACTGGTACTTGGCGTAAATCTCCGTCACCATCTTTGTAACTAAAATTACTGAAAGCTCTAATAATTTGTGTTAGATATCTACGTATCTGCCCATCGTAAAAATATTGCATCAGTTATCTGCCTTTGGTCTCAACGCTTTGCTTAATGATTGTCTTTCAACTACTTCTTCGCCAGCAATGTTATTTACAGTAGTGTTGTTTACAAATGTTCCTTTTAGAGTATTACGCTGTAAATTAGGTGTAAGCGTAGTACGTACTTTATCTTCTACTTTACGCCAGCTGTTACCGTCATATCTAAATAAACGGTTAGGAACAAAATCTGTTCTTAAAAAATAATCACCTAGAGCTGAATCTGCTGGAAAGCCTGGGCCGCTGCCTAGTGGAGCACCATTTGGTGGCAATCCGTCACCTACTAAGTATCCAGGATATCCTGACCTTGGCGGCATTTCCATAATCTGTGAAACGTCTACTTCTTGATCTACTAGATATGTTTCATCGACTGTTACTAAATTTACTTCACCATTATCTAATACACTTATAGTATAAAAATGGCTTGTATCATATCCTGATGCTGGAGTGTTCTCTTCTGCTTGTGCAATAACAGCATTGTTGATTTGCATTTCTTTTTCATATGTTGACATTAATTCACGCAGCGTAGTGTTTGGATTTTCTTCATCACCTGCTGGTAAATCTAGTATGTCTTTATATTCTTGACTATCATAAATTTGTTTTAGTTTTAATCTATACAAATGTGGATACCAAGTTTGTGAAAAACCTTCTGCTGCACGGTTTACATCTTCGACTACATAAAAACGTTTTAGTGCAACACTAATATCGTTCAATGCATATTCATCATTTAGATGTGGAAGTTCAATTACATCTCCTGAAATAATTTTTCTTCCTAGTGTTTTTACGCTGTTATTAAGATGAATAGTCATAAACAAAGTATCATTGCTTAGGAATAAGCCAAACTGACTTAGATCAAAATCCTGATCCTGTACGTTATAATGTCCACGTAGTGTGTAAATATCCTCATCATATTTTCTATCTCTGTTTTCTAAAAACAAAAGATCTTGTATATTTGTAACATCTTGTTCAGCATATTGCGGCTGTTCTTTTGTAATACCTTCACCTGTAGGATTTTTTGTACCAATATATTTGTGTATAAAAAGATCAGTACCACCTACAGTAAATTGTTCATAGATAATTTTGTCTAAAAAATCATAATCGTGGCTTTTTTCTGGTCTGTATAAACTTAAACGTGGCATAGTTATATTTATGCATAAATACTGTACGGAGAACTTCAATGGCAGATAGCAATTTAGTAACACAAAAACAACAAGTATTTGATTATGTCAACGCAATGTTAGGCGGAGGTATGATTGATGTTGAGCTAGATCCAATGCATTACGAAACTGCATTAACAAAAGCGTTTACAAAATACAGACAACGTAGTGAAAACGCAGTTGAAGAAAGCTACATTACAATTAAATTAGAAGAAAATGTAAACACTTATACTTTACCACAAGAAGTTATTGAGGTAAGAAAAATATTTAGACGTAGTATAGGTAGTAGATTAGGTGGTAGTGCAGATGGAGGCAGTTTATTTGAACCATTTAACCTAGCATACACAAACACATATTTGTTAGCAGGTTCAGGTATTGGCGGACTTGCAACTTATGATTTCTTTGCACAGCAGCAAGAATTGGTAGGACGTATGTTTGGTAGTTTTATAGAGTTCAAATGGAATCCTGCAAGTAGTGTGCTAACAATTTTACAACGACCAAGAGCTGGTGAAGAAGTTATGCTTTTTGCATATAATTATCGTCCTGATATGCAATTACTGAAAGACTATAAAGCCATACAATGGCTCAAAGATTACACACTAGCAAGTTGCAAATATATGTTAGGCGAAGCACGTAGTAAATTTTCAACTATTGCTGGACCAGGTGGTGGTACAACTCTTAACGGAGATACACTAAAGGCAGAAGCACAAGCCGAAATGGAAAAACTTGAAATGGATCTTGCAATGGCTGTTGCAGGTGGCACAGGTTATGGCTTTCTAATTGGCTAACATAAAAAAAGTTGTTGCAGGTGGATGTAGTTTTACAGCTGGAGCAGAATTAGCAGATCAAGTTAAACTTAAAAAATCAATAGGATGTATAAGATATACAACTGAATCTGCTTGGGTAAACTGGGTTCAGAAAAAATTATATCCAGATGCAACAGTAGATAACGTAGCAATGCCAGGAAGTGATTATGGTAGCTGTGTCCGCAGAGTAATATATCATATAGATCATTTGCTAAAATCATATGATCCGCAAAACATTGTAGTTTTGGTTATGTGGACAAGTTTTTTACGTAGAGAATATCCTCGTATTTTACAAAAAGATTCAATTCCATTTTATACTGATGACGAGGATAAATTTTGGTGTTCGTTGCCATCAGATGCAGAAGGTTATCTTAACTGGAAATCTGAAACAGTAAAACAACGTAAAGATGTAATAAATGACGAACATCTCAAAAGAACAGTGCTAGATTTTTATAGGAAACGTGCTGATAATACAAACATAATATATTATCCTTTACAACAAATAGAATACTTGATAAGTTATTTAAATTTACAAGGTGTAAAATTTTACTTTACAAGTGCTTTTGACGATTTCAACAGGTATGTAAATTACGAAAGAGAATCTAATATTTTTATAGATAGTATGGTAAAACGTTTGAATCTACATAAAATAATACACACAGAAGATAATTTAGGCTTTAATGATTGGTCAATAAAAAATGGATATAAATGTGGTCCACAATCTCATCCACTTGAAGCAGCACATAAATTTTGGGCAGATAAGTTTTGTAACTTTATAAATTAAAGTTCGTTGTCGTGTACGTACAATTGAATCAAAGCATAATGTAAAATTTTCATTAAGTCTTTTCTAGCATCATCTTGTGTGCCTTTTTTGCCATACCTATTTGCATACTTGTCAACATTGCCCATACAAAATCCTGTGCCGTGTCCTCTATCAATTATAACCTCAGTTGACTGAAACTTATTTGTAGAATAATGTCCGTCATACGTTTTATCAATGTACTTCGAAAATTCTTCAATATATTTGTTTTCGTCAAATTTATAGTTAATAGCCATATGCATTCCTTTTTATTTTATAATAGAGTAATTTTACAAAAAAGTCAATAGAAAAATGCGTGTATTACTTGTTTAAAACCATCAAATTTCACCAAATCAGCTAAATAATAGTAATAAAGAATTGACCCATAGGAGAATTAAAATGGCTTTAACATCACCAGGTGTACAGGTTAGCGTAATAGACGAGAGTTTCTACACTCCAGCTGAACCAGGTACAACACCTATCATCTTTGTAGCAACTGCTCAAGACAAACTAAATGGAGCAGGAACCGGTATTGCTCCAGGCACAACAGCAGCCAACGCTGGAAAAGTATTTTTGATGACATCTCAAAGAGATTTAGTAGAAACATTTGGAGATCCAGCTTTCTACACAGATTCAAACAATAATCCAATACACGGTGGAGAGCAAAATGAATACGGCTTACAAGCTGCATATTCATATCTAGGTGTAAGCAACAGAGCTTATATTGTTAGAGCTGGTGTAGACTTAGCAAACATATCAGCAAGTGCAACACCAACTACTGCAAATCCAGTAGACGGTACTTGGTGGTTTGATACACAAACATCATTGTTTGGTATCCAAGAATGGAACTCAGCAGCAGTAACAACAACAGGTGGACAAACTTTTGCAAATAAAACACCTATTGTAATTACAGACAAAACACAACTTGTAGGCGGATCAGCAACAGGTGCACCAAAAGGGTCAGTTGGTGTAGTTGGTGATTATGCTGTGAGAGCTACAACCACAACATTAAAAACATATTACAAAAACAAAAGCGGAGCGTGGGTAGAAGTAGGTAGCGCTCTTTGGAAGAAGAGTTGGCCATCAGTAACAAGTACAGCCGGTGGAACAACTGGCACAGGTGAAACATTCACAGTAAATGGTACCACTGTTACTACATCAGGCACATCACTATCAACAATGGCGTCAGACATAACTGGTGCAAATGTTGCAGGTGTAAGTGCTAGTGTTATTGATAATAAACTAGAAATTTATAACGATGGTTCAGGTCAAGATACTGTTGTACTTGCAGACGGCACAGGCACACCTTTAGCTGATGTAGGTATTACAGCAGGTACATATCACAACACTGCATTACAAATTGCACCACATACAAGTGTTCCAGAATACAAGTCAGGCGATACAAGTCCAAGACCATCAGGTAGCTTGTGGATTAAGACTACAGAACCAAATCTAGGTGCAAGCTGGAAAATACGTAGATGGAACGGCTCAACCGAAACTTGGGACCTATCATCTTCACCAATTTACACAGACAATGCAACAGCAATTCAAAAACTAGATAATGCAGGCGGTGGTGCTAACTTAGCAACTAACGCAGTTTATATCAAGTATAACGCTGCAAACGATACACCAGAACTAGCATCTTACTATGTATATTACAGAGCTAGTGCAGGTGCAACAAGTGTAATTTCTAACAAAGTTACAGCAACTACATTCAGCTCAGGTCCATTAACATTTACAGTAAGCGAGTCATTAAAAGGCAACGCAACAATGACAACACCTGTAACAGCATCATTTACAGCAACAGGTGCAGTAACAGACGCTGATTTAATGGCAGAAGCAGTTAACAACTTAGGATTAGTAAACGTTTCAGCAACTGTAGATAGTCAAAACAGAGTTACTATTTCACACAGACTAGGTGGAGAAGTAAACTTAGTTGACACAGACAATGCATTGACAGCAGCAGGTTTTGTACCAGGCACAACTGCTAACTTATATTGGCAGCCAGGAGAAGACGGCAGCAACCCAGAAAAACTAACTGCATCATTATGGAAAGGCTTGATGTACACAGCAAGTGCAAATGCACCTACTGCATTAGCAGCAGACGGAGCATTATGGTACAGTAGTGTAATTGACGAAATTGATATTATGATTCACGATGGTACTAAGTGGGCTGGTTATCTAAATGCTGATTCACCAGTTTACAATGCAACTCCATCACTAGCACCAAGTGCAGCAGGACCGATTGTAAGTGCATCAGAACCAGATAATTCAAGTCGTCCAGATGGTAACAACCTAGTAACTGGTGATATTTGGATTAGCACAGCTGATTTAGAAAACTTTCCAAAAATTTATGTGTACAATGCTGCATTGACAGGTAACAAGTGGGTGTTGTTAGATAACACAGATCAAACAACTGAAAACGGTGTACTATTTGCAGATGCACGTTGGAGTACAAACGGAGGTACTGCTGCTTCACATCCAGAAGGTGACATTGCAGATCTTATTGCAAGTAACTTTGTAGATACAGATTGCCCAGATCCAGCACTATATCCAAAAGGTATGTTGCTATGGAATACACGTAAGAGCGGATTCAATGTTAAGAAATTTGTACGTAATTACGTAGATCTAGGCGGTGTAAATGTACGTATGGGTGAAGCAAGTATGGCAGATTACTATCCACATCGTTGGGTAACAGAATCAGCTAACAATGCAGATGGCTCAGGTGCATTTGGTAGAATTGCACAGCGTAAAGTTGTTGTACAAGCATTACAATCAATGATTAATAGCAATGACGATATCAGAGATGATGAGTCACGCATTTACAACTTGATTGCAACACCAGGTTATCCAGAACTAATTGGTGAAATGATTAGCTTGAATGCAGATAGAGGACTAACAGCATTTGTAGTAGGTGACTCACCAATGCGTTTGACACCAGATGCAACATCATTGAACAACTGGGCAACTAACCAAGCACTAGCACCAGAAGATAACGATGATGGACTAGTAACACGTGATGAATACTTAGGTGTTTACTATCCAAGCGGTTTCACAAGTGACAATGCAGGCAACAATGTAGTTGTTCCTCCAAGTCATATGGTACTACGTACAATGGCTCTAAACGATCAAGTTGCATTTCCTTGGTTTGCACCAGCAGGTACTAGACGTGGTGGCGTAAACAATGCAACAGCAACAGGTTTTATAAACGGCGAAGGCGAGTTTGTAAGTGTTGCATTGAACGAAGGTCAAAGAGATACACTGTATCAAAACAATGTAAACCCAATTACATTCCTAACAGGAGCAGGGCTAGTTGTATTTGGACAGAAAACTCGTGCAAGAGCTGCAAGTGCTTTGGATAGAGTAAACGTTGCAAGACTTACTGTTTACTTACGTAGTCAGCTTAATCAACTTGCAAAACCATACTTGTTTGAACCAAATGATAAAATCACACGTGATGAAATCAAACAGCAAGTTGAAAGTTTAATGATTGAACTAGTTGGACTTAGAGCACTTTATGACTTCTTAGTAGTATGTGATGAAACAAACAACACACCTGCTAGAATTGATAGAAATGAGCTATATGTAGATATTGCTGTAGAACCAGTAAAAGCAGTTGAATTTATCTACATTCCACTACGTTTGAAAAACACAGGAGAAATAGCAGGCTTATAATCATTAAGTAGGGTGTTATTGATTTAACATCCTACAATGATAAATACTTGTAGATAGGAGTTTATATATGGCAATCTCAACACTCACAAATATTACAGTGCCTTTGGCAAATGATACAAGCGCAACCAATCAAGGTTTGCTTATGCCAAAGCTACAATATCGTTTTAGAATTACACTAGAAAATTTTGGTGTGTCAAACGAAACACAAGAACTAACAAAACAAGTTATTGATGCAAGTCGTCCAACTATTAGTTTCGAAAATCAAGAACTACACGTTTACAACAGTAAAGTAAATATTGCTGGTAAGCATAGTTGGAATGAAGTTACAGTTAACTTACGTGACGATGTAAATGGTAATGTTTCTAAACTAGTTGGTGAACAACTACAGAAGCAATTCGATTTCTTCGAACAAGCAAGTGCTGCATCAGGTATTGATTACAAATTTACACAGCGTTTAGAAATACTAGATGGTGGTAACGGTGTAAATGCTCCAAACGTATTAGAAACTTGGGAAATTTATGGCGCATATCTAACATCAGTAGATTATGGTTCAGTTGCTTACGCAAGCAGCGATCCAGTAACTGTTGCACTTACAATTATGTACGACAACGCAATCCAAACACCAGTTGGAACAGGCGTTGGATCAACAGTAGCAAGAAATGTCAGCAGCCTTTCAACAGGTGGCGGCAGCTAATAATTAAAAAAGAGATTGCACGAAAAGGAGTCTTTATGGCTCCTTTTTTTATTATATACGTGTATTAATAAAGTGATAAATACGTTATGAGTAAGTTTAACGGATTCTTTGATAATTTTACAAGTGCCTTAGGAAACCCTAAAGGTAATATGGGCGATTATGCACACGCCAGTGCATTGTATGTACGCAATAATTTACGTTTAGCACCAAACTTTAAATTCCTCTACCACGTTGTATTTGATATTAATCAAACTGCATTAGCAAGTTTAGGAAATGCAGCAGGACAATTGTTAAACAAAAAAGAATTTAATCTACTTGTGCAAACAACAGATTTACCTAGTTATACTTTAAATACAGATACAAAAAATCAGTACAATAGGAAAAAAGTTATACAAACAGGATTGAGATACGATCCTATTACTATGATATTCCACGATGACAACGCAGGCTTAACAACATTGTTATGGGAATGTTACTTCAGATATTACTATCAAGATCCAAACTATGCAAGAAAAAATGCAATAGGACAGCCTGATACTACTGTGCCTTTGCAATACATTAATAATCCTGATAATATATACGGCAGCGATATAAGAAATAATTATAGATACGGCTTAGATAAAACAAGACCGACTGCTCCTTTTTTCAATAGTATTACAATTAATCAATTACACGGTAATAGTGGCGAAAGCACGTTTACTAGTTACACAATAATTAATCCATTGATAACAAGTTTAAGACACGATACACTTGAACAAAATTCTTCTAACTTTAC
>Ga0163110_10000050_pt1 | contig 58396 bp, 46 predicted proteins | sample CRUFie1St17metaG_FD_108703 | JGI IMG/M metagenome (GOLD analysis project Ga0163110, IMG submission 108703) | Marine microbial communities from the Costa Rica Dome - CRUD Field 142mm St17 metaG | ecosystem: Environmental > Aquatic > Marine > Oceanic > Photic zone | place: Costa Rica: the Eastern...
AGAGAAGATTACGACTAAAACTCCTACACAATGGGGCCCCTCTGATTCTATTCGAAAGCGATTATCTAATGGAATTGTTCTTACAATCCATTCTGCTAAAGGGATTTATGTGGGATTTTTTTTACGGTTCGTTTCTAATTTTAGCGATAATTATCGCAATTAGAAAGGGATGGTTTAAGTCTGCTTTGGAGATTCTTTTTCGATCATAACAACGGTACCGTTGTCATCGATGTGTATGTGAAGGGGAGCCCTTTGAATTGGAAAACTGCTCAAACCTTATCCCAACGTAATCATTCAATTTGCCATGGTCGTAATTCAATGTCCCCATTGTGGCGAAGATGTTGAATTGCAAGACGGGGCATCAGGATTGTTTGATTGTCCATATTGTAATAATGAATTTGAATTTGAAGATGAAACAAATATCATCAATATTTCACTTAGACCAGGAAGCGTAGTAATCACGCTATTTTCAATGTCTATACTATTCGCAATAGTTGCTGGAATTATTTACTATGAATCGTTGTTCACAGGAGATGTTGACAGTTGGGAAGAGGCCTTTGCTGATGGCCTTAAACAATCATTTCAGGTTGCATTAGCTGATTACTGCTTGATAATATCGGGAATATTGCTTCTTGTATCTGCAGTTACTTATCTTATTCAACAGATAAGATATAGAATCTAAATAAAAATACATCGTGTCGGCTCAACCTTTATCCTAAATCGGAATGTAAGAGAGACATGGCCGTAATTCAATGCCCTCATTGTCAAAAGGATGTTGAGTTTGATGACGATGCTGTTGGCGAATTCAGTTGCCCACATTGCGACGGGACCTTGAATATGGGTGAATCAAAGGGTTACAGTTTCGCTACAAAAGCCGGTGTGGTTGCAATTTTACTGCTGGTCGTAATTCTAATTGATTCAATTCCCACAGATAGAATTTCTTTTGGAGGGCCAGATACTAGTTCATGGCCTTTGGAAGAGGTAGAAATTGTTGAGATTACCAATGAAGGTAGAACTGTAGTCAATGAAGACGCTTATTATTCTGTAGAAATTAGATTTTTGTATGAAGGTGATGAAAGGGTTTGGAACTTGAAATGCAATAATGAAAGAGATGCTGAGGCATATACCGAAGATAATCCAGTTGGATCAAATATCGATATCAGAGTCAACCCAGTCAAAGGAGAATCTCCATTTTTTGATATCGAGGGAGGATGTCCGGCCCAGCCTTGGGAATTCCCTCAGGAATCCGTCTATGGTGGTGCAATTTGTTTCGGATTGGTAATTGCTGTTTTTGGTATTGGTAAAATTAGAGAATTGATTAGAACAAAGAAGTACGAATAGATTGCAATTAGTAATACAGGTATTACTAAATAAAATATGAAAAACCTAATTTTATGGAAAAGCGAATGAGTGCCATTCTAGCGGTATTTTTACTCTGTATATGCTCGGCATCATCTATTTTTCAAGTTACATTAACTGGTGAAAACGAATTAGAACTCACTCATGATGATTACTTTTTGAGTGATTTTTCAAACCAAAACTTTAGTTCAGAAATTGAGATGATTGAGAATTACTCCTCTGAATGGGGAAGCACATACTATGACATAGTTATAGATTCAGATTCGTTAAACAATGTGCACATATTATACAAATCGAATTACGATAACTTAACACATGCTGTAAAAACCAGTGAGGGATGGGTGACTCAGCATATTTTGGTTGATACAAATGTATTGGAGTTCGACATGGCAATCGACTCAAACGATAGTATTCACATTTCTTGGGAAGATTATGACAATAGAGATCTTATGTACACTACCAATTCGTCCGGTGAATGGACTACCGTTTCTGTAGATACTTCTGGTAGGAGGGGTGATGCAAACTCAATTGCTATTGATTCAAACAATAAACCACACATAACCTACACTTATGGTAGTTACAGAAGTTGGTATGAGGACTATTCTTATTGTCTCCAATACGCAACTTTAGCAGATAATGGAAATTGGCAAAAAGAGACCATCCAGTTTTCGTATGTTAGTGATTCTTCTTACTCAGGGGGAGTGTATCAAACAGATGTCTCTGTGGACCATGATGACACAGTTCATGTTGCTTACGTGATTTATGATGCTAGCAGCAACAACGGTTTATGGTACGCTTCTGGAAACTACACAGACTGGGATAAGGAGCGTCTGCAGAACAATGCCCACTTTTACTACCCATCGATTAGTTTTGACTCTCACAATAAAGCTCACATTGCATTTGAAGGAGTGGATGGAGAAATAATCTACACAAAGCAAAATTCAACCGGGGCCTGGAATCAAACGATTGTGGACAACGCTAGTTCATTCTCTGACCCTTCAATAGTAATGGATGCATACGGTAATCCACACATAACTTACATCGATATCCCAACTAAAGTACAGAAATATGCAACCGGTTTTTCTGAGAACTGGCAGGCTTACAATTTGAGTAATGAAACCGATTTTTCCACAACTACCGCAATTGAATTATCCAAAACTGGAGACTTGCATACCGCTCTTCTAAACAGCTCTGGTGTTCCATATCATTCCTTAATCCAATATCCTGATTCGGATTTAGACGGTATTTCTGAATTAAGAGACCTATGTCCAAGTGAAGGAAATCCAAACTACGATATCGACAGAGATGGATGCTTGGATGACTTTGATAATGACGGAGTCTATGACTACCAAGACCTATGTCCCGATACAAATGCGACTGGCTATGATACCGACAATGATGGCTGTATCGATGATAGTGACGGCGACGGAGTCGGGGATCACTTGGACCTATTTCCTGAAGATTCGACTGAAACAAACGATACAGATGGTGATGGCGTTGGAGACAATTCCGATAGATGTGAAGGACATGATGATTCAATTGACATAGACAGTGATGATGTTGTAGATGGTTGTGATGATTTACTGGATAATGATGGTGATGGAGTTTCTAATGACGATGATGTGTTTCCCGAGGATGGAACTGAAAGCATTGATACCGACCTAGATGGGATCGGAGACAATTCAGACCCTGACATTGATGGAGATGGTTATGCTAATGACATTGATGATTTCCCTACTGATAAATTGAGGAATAAAGATTCAGACGGTGACGGTATTTCTGATTTTACAGAAGGAATAATTGAAGGACAGTTTATCGATTTTGAGTCAGGAAATATGCAAGATGTAAATATCCGCTGTGCTGATGATTTGATAGGTCTTTGTGATAAAAATAATTACGCGCCATGGGTAATTACCAACGAATCAATAAGTGGAGATTATAGCATTGAACAGGAGCTTTGGTCAAGCGATACAGGTTATTTCTCTATCGAATTCAATTCCGCTAAAGATGATGTCGTAACGTTCCAAATTTACATTACAACCGTGATTATAGAACAACAGTGTATTCCAATTTTCCTTAATGATGAACCAATAGATTACGGTTGCACAACTGAAGGTTTTGGATATTATGATAATATCACAATCAACGTAACAGAGGGGCAACATGTTTTGAAATTCTTTGGAACTATTCTTGGAAGCGGAAACAAAGTGGACAATATCAGATTACCTGATTATTTAGTCTCGTTTAATGAAGACGAGGATGATGATAACGATGGATGGAATGATGATGTTGAATCATCATTCAAAGATACATCTCCATGTTACGGCGACCCTCTTGACCCCAATATTAATCCAAGAGTCAGTATAGATAAGCATCTAGAACAAGAACCACATGCTGTTTTAGATGGTTTTACTGGAGATCCGGATTTTAACCCCCCAGGGTATTGTATGATCACCTACAATCAAGATGGTGATGAAGTAGCGGACTACTACACCGAAGAGAAAGGATTCGTTCAGGTTGATATGTGTCCCGAAGAATACGGATATAACAATGGCGAATGGGTGGTGAATGAAACTACTGGAGAAAGTGAGTTCAACGGGGAACGAATCGGGTGCCCATTAGAATCTGAAGAGGATGTAAAGAGTTCTTCTGATGAAAATTCAGCACTTACCTACGGCATTGGCATTGGAGTAATTGTAGCCATCATAGTTGCCATATTCTTTGTCCGCAAAGGCGGCGGTTCGATTTTAGACGAATCTGTTGAGAATGCAAGTGATTCTCAAGAAGTTGAACAATATACAGAACAAGAGCCCAGTGATTCTATCTTTACTGACATGCCCCCTGAAAACGCGGTTGGGATGCTAAATGATGACGGATATTATTGGATTGAATGGCCAATTGCTAGTGGCAAATGGTGCTATAGAGCCCCTAATGAAACCAATTGGACTTTATTTGAAAATTAAAACTTAGATGGCGAATCTATGATTTAGCGTGGATCTTGATTACGTCACTATCACTACATTTGTGGTCTGCACCTACTACTCTGCGGCTGCGTCCATCCACTGCTTTGATGAAACCATCACCAAGGTCTGAATGAACCTTGTATGCTAGTTGTTTGGCTTCAATATTATTTGGAACTACAAAAGCGTCAGGAAGAACTCTTCCTTCTCCATCCTTCCATCCAGTTTCATCGGCGACAGGATAGACTACAACGTGGTCGAGTGCATCAAACAAAACCTTACTCAATAATTGGGCTACACCAGTTCCCCCGGCCTCAGAAAGTTTGCCTTTCATTCCTGCTAATGCATTCAATTGGGCAGAATTCAACTTGGACTCATCTTGGATTTCGAAAGTAGCATCTCCGGGGTTGTAAGAAATCATGCCACCAGAATCGGCCCTACGTAAGGCCAATTCCATATCGGCCATTGTTGGTTGGATAATACCGTTTGATTCGATTGCATCCCAAGGTGTACCTTTGGCTGAATCCGCCTTATTTGCTGAAATATGGATTGGGAATAATTGGCGACGTATGTGGTAAGAAAGTGATCTCATCTTTTCTTCTGACCACATCCAAGGGGTGTCTAAATCTCCCCATTGAGTTCTAAATTCATCAAGTGCTTGAAGTACCAAAGGTAGTGATGCGCCCAAGCCAGTGAATCTCTCATGCAAAAATGTGCTGAGCCCTTTCTCGCCCTCTGCTTGCACTCTACGTGAACCTCTTGACCAACCATCGTCAAGGATTCCGTAAATCCATGAATCTAATTCTTCAGTTAGGAATGATGTTTCTTCTTTCAGTGCTGATTCAACGTCGCTAACTGCTGCTATCGGATTACCTTCAATATCGGTTAATCCTGCTGCATCTACAACTTGAATCAAGGCGTCACAATTAGCCAAATCAGAAAGGAATGCGTTTCCTCTTCCTCTTCCTTCTGCAGCACCAGGGACAAGGCCTGCTACATCTACTAAGAATGTGGGAACAAGGCGCACGAATCCAATGCAAGACCCTGTTCTTGGCTCACAAATACTTCCTTGCCTTTCATCATCCTCAGAGGCTGGTTCAAAACGACCATCTGCCTCTAATTTTGCTCGCAATTCCTTACACGGGCAAGGTTGAGGTGCAGCGATAAATGCGACACCAACATTGGCTTCTATAGTACAGAATGGATAATTTGCAATATCCACTTTTGCTAATGTAGCAGCGCTAAAAAAAGTCGATTTGCCTACGTTTGGCTTGCCTACCAAACCAATACGCATTGCATCACGCCTTGGTTATTCTCTCAATCAAGTCAGCTTTAGTTCCAGAGGTATCTAGACCCATTGAGTCTGCCATATCTACTAGTTCTGCCTTCTTCATTCCTTTCAGATTTGGCTTCTTTGAATCTTTATCGTCGACCCATTCGCCTCCTTCGAGCAATGTCCTAGATTGTGCAACCCACTGGTCACGCTTAACACGACCAGGGAAGAACTCGATTGCCTCGTTAACTGTATCCTCAAGTTTGCTATTCATCTTGGAAATCTGCTCGTATGTGTAGATTCCTAAAGCGTTCAACTTCTCTTCAATAAACGGACCTACTCCCTTGATTGCTTGAAGGTCGTCCTTATCAGAATCCGTTGCAGTACCTAGGACTTCAAAGTCAATCTTCGAAGCATTTGCTTTGACTCTCTCTAATTCTTCTCTTTTCTTAATTTCTGCTTCAGAAGGGGCATCTGCTGCCTCTTCTTCCACTTCCGCTTCATCGGTCACTTCTTCGACCTCCTCGGCTGCTTCCTCTTCCGCTTCATCGGTCGCTTCTTCGACTTCCTCGGCTGCTTCCTCTTCAACAACTTCTTCTTCAGCGGATTCTTCCTCGAATGGAATGAATTCTATTCCCAAAGTGTTGCGAATGTTTAGCAAAGCGATGTCAAGTTCTGGAAGATTGATTCTTCCATCGGAGTTGATATCCATGATCTTGACGAGTTTTTCGATATCCCATGGTGGAAGGTCTGCAATGTCAGCAACTCTCAGTGCGTTAGAGAATTCGAACATATCGATCTCACCAGAGTTGTCTACATCTGCCCATGAGAAGAATTGTGCTGTGGTAGTTCCTCGACCACAAAGCCACTCAGTCAACTTCACTAGGTCTTCATCGAAGGAAACTGGGAATTCGTCAACTTCATCGTTATGTAAATCTGCTGAGACTTCGATAACTGTTGAGCCGCTTGCTCCTTCTTCTTCTGATTCTCCAATTATCAGCATTGTGTCAATACCGACTCCTCGGCCGAATAGTGCTCGAATTGTAGTGGTTCCTTCAACGAGATTGTATGCTGATATGTCGCTAGTATTTCCTGTACTTGAAGCCTGAACATTTCCGAATAGAAGTGTTTTGACTACACTATTTCCTGCAAGAAGGAATCCAATCACGACACCATAGAAAGCGAATGCTCCAGTCAGAGCGAAGCCAGACAGGCTGGAAAGATCTTCTACCTCTGCATCGATTAATGATTTCTCAGACCAATCTCCCATCAAGAATAGAATTGTGGAAAGCAATCCACCCGCAATTACCATCCAAGTTGCTGTTCCAGCAGAGCCAGTCAGAGATTTTCCTGCTGCTAGGGGATAGGAGTGGAATAATGCAGACAAAGCAAATAATCCACCAATCACGTAAAGATAGGACGAGTTTACAGTATCAGCAACACCAGAAAGGCTACCATCTCCAACCATAACATTTAGTCCAGTAAAGTAGCCTAGTATAGCATAGATTGGGAGCAAAATTGCTGCACCTGCCGCGGCGGTTGCTCCTGGACTATCTACTACTGCACTTGCATTACCACGAATAGTGGCTAACATGTTGGCGGATGCCGCCATAATCGGCATCAATCCAACAGTGACCAAAATCGCACCAATAGATTGTGTAAAGTTGTCAGCATGTGCGGATTCTGATAGGAAGAATGGTGGAACTGTAACGAATAGAAGCAACATAGACGCTTTGGTTAAACTTCCAGACCAAATCGGTTGTCCTGTTACATGAGATATTACGTGGTAACCAACACCAAACATTAGAGCTAATGGAACCCATCCAGATGCCATAATATCCGCAATCCAAACTGTTCCTGTCCAATCTAGTGTCTCGCCAAGAGCGTTTGCAAAGCGACTGAACAGTAGAGTGAATAGAGCCAAAATTAGGAACCAAGATGGAACCGAAATTGGTGAATCGCCTCTACCGCCTAGAGTGATGAGTGAGTTGACTAATAGGCTTAACACGAGCATTCCCGAAACCAATCCGTAAAGGGCTGCCTCACTAGCACCGTATTCTATCCAATCCCAGTGGTTCAGTACGCAGAGAACTAGGCCTACCAAGACTTGTGCCGTCCATGCCATTGCTATCATTGAGGCGTTTGCTTCACTGGCTAGTTTTGCACCAGTAGTTCGTGTATGAGCAACAAGAACGCCACCAATCAAAATCGCAAATATTGCGGTTGACATTGCAACCTCGTTGAAGTATGCAAGAGCGCTACCGTCGTCATAGCCCCAGCCAATGTTTGAAAGTGAATCTAGTGCAGTTGGATCGTAGTTATGCCACGCTGAGAGGAATCCTCCTACACCTGCTAAAACCAACCAAAACACACCGGTTTGCATCCAAGTCTTTGCACCACTACCTTCTCTCTCTTGGAATAGGTCTGCTGCTGGACCTGCTGCTTTGGTCAACAGGAACATACCGAACTGGCGTAATGGAACGCTCATTCCGCCGAATCCTTTCTGAATATAGTAAGTGAACAGAAGAATCGAGACTAGTAAAATTGTGGATGTTGTAAACGCTTCTGACATGCTAATTCCACCTCAGTCTGAAAGGACGCCTCCAACTAAATTGGCAACAATCATTCCACAACCAACAAGAATTCCGATTAGGTAATACCAGATTCCAGAGCCTCCAAGGTTGTCCATGAATGGAACTATTTCTCCAATAACAGGCACATTATCCCAACCGAAAATGTTGCTAAACAAGGCAATTAAGCCGATAAGACCGACACCCATCAATACTAGAATTACTCGAGATGCAGATGGTTCTGCGGCCCCTTCAGATACATCAGGCAATATTGTGTTATTGGTCATATCATCACCTTGACCCCATAGGGGTCATTAACCCCACTTATGATACGGTCATAAACATTCAGTAACAAATTTCATGGCGAGCGGAGATGCAAAAACGCATCTCCTCGACGATTTTTCCCAGAACCTAGAGGTATTGGCAACTTTTGATCCAATTCAATTTCGGTCTTCCAAACCTCTTGGCAATCACATGAAAGACCGTCTAATTCGTGTATATCGCCGCTGACTGAATACCGTTCAATCGCTGCAACAACATCGTCATCACAGGACCCGCAATTATGAGCTCCACGGACCTTTCCACCTGCTGTTGGATGAATGATGAGACGACTTACTTGGTCTTTTGAACCATTACCAGAATTTGTTGGATGGATATAATCGTGTACATCTCTAATTAATTGAATCAATGACCATAACCAAGGTGGACGATATTCGTTTGCGCGAAACAGTCTATCGATGACTGTGCCCTTTTGGATATTCATTGGATTTACACTGATCTCGTCGCTTCTCTCTGCCACATCTCTAATCCATTTAGCACCATGAGTCAAGGCATCTCCTTCACTCATGAACGGTGGTTTGAACATAAGGTAGGTTTTGATTCTTAAACCAAATTTTTCTAAATTCTCTACTGCTCTATCCCAACTTTTTGTGCTGAATCCCTTGTTTACATGGAATCTCAAGACTTCATCATCGTATGCTTCAAGGCCAATTGCTACAGAGAATTTTGGATTTATTTTTGTAGCCCAAGCAAGTTTTTCCTCGCTTAGTTGCTCTGTTCTACTCTCGACAACCAATTCCTTACCCATCTCATGACAATCTCTGAGTACTCTTTCTTGGAAATCTAGGGGGATTTCTCTATCCTCTAATAGGCTTCCTGAGGTGTAAACTTTCACCATACCCATAGAATCTAAATCATCGAATTTTGCCAGAGATTTCTCCCATTGTGAGTGTAGGTCCTCACTTGTTACATCATCTCTAGTATCGTTAAAATAACCACAGAATGTACAACCGCTCGACCACCACCAATGGCAACCCTTGGTACGCAAAATGACTGTTAGAGCGGTCGTTGGCGTACCATCTGCAAGGGTTTCTGGAGTGTAATAGACCGTGGCTGGAAATTTCGCATCCCACGAATGTTTTCTCTCCTGGGCCCATGGAGTATTTGCAGGAGCCTTGACCAAATGGTGGATACGAGCCGGACGTTTGTCCGAATCGCCGACCAGGGTTAACCTACTATTCGCCATGTATAACCCTCCGACTTCGCGTGTTTGAACCTGCTTACATTAGTGAATTTGTGAAAAATTCAACAATTCTGCTTTCGTATTTGGTGGTCTGTGTTAGCATAAGGGTTTGATGCTCATCGCTCTCCATACCTCTTCCAACATCATAACGAATCACAGAATCATCAAACCAGCAAGTGATCTTATTCTCATCACCATGCTCAAGTGCTTCATTGCACATTTTTTCTCCGTGATGAACTCTGACTCTCTTATCTTGGTTGCCATGGACAACATACATGTGTCTATCTCCAATCTCTGTTGCTGCGTCTATCGGATAGTGTTCGATTAAATTTTGATTGGCAATTATCTTGCCAGCAAAGATACCAGCTCCACCTAAAAATGTCGGATATCCTTGAAATTCTAACTCCTCAACAACTATGTCTCCCATATCAGCATAACCTGATTCTAACCAAACTGATTGAAGTCTATCGTCTAAAGTGAAAGCGATAGCAGCAGTTCCTGCGCCCATTGAGTTACCGTAGACTCCTATTTTGTCAGGGTCTGCACCTTGCTCATCAATCAACCAATCAAAAACCGCAATCACGTCAACCCATTCATCTTGTCCACCAGAAACACGATCATCATCTATTGAAGACTCCCCATGATCTCTCAAATCAAAGACGATTACATTGAATCCCGCATTTGCTAGCATTCCTGAAGGTAGTAACATTGATCCATCTGCTTTACAACCTCTAATTCCATGAACAAACATTACCCATGGCATCGATTCATTTTGCTTTAGATACCATGCTGAAAGGTAGATATCTTCGTCTTCTACATCTATTGTTGCAGACTCGTAACCATCCCACCAATATTCAGAGAGTCCTGTCATAATTTCAGATGAAATGTTTTCGGGATTTTCTGATTCATTCAAGGGTACTTCATTCCTTAATGGAGCGAATTGTTCGGGAGTATTTTGGTCAAAATTACCCCAACAGTCAGTATTTGTGAATGCTACACCGTTATACACGATTGAGCCAGCCATGTAATAGCCAAAAGGCAACAATGCAAATAGCATGAGAAGGAAAGGCATGATTTCTTTTTTAACTCCCATCAAATCCCTCTGTAAAGAATCGTTGAGCCTGCTTTAACAAACTCGCCCTTCGGATAATCCTTGTTGCCATCTTCAGCGCTGATTACGCATGGATCAAACTTTGATGCAGGGACTCTAACATCAACTCTGCTTCCCAAGCGAATCATTCCAAATCTTTCTCCACGCCTTAACTTATCGCCTTCGCCTGCCCAAGGAATGATTGTGCGAGCCAGCGCTCCTGAAATTTGCATTACTTCGATAATAAGTCCGTCTTCGCGCTCGAATAGAGTTCGAACCCTCTCATTGTATTCGCTTTCCTTACGGAATGCTGGTAGGAACGGCCCTCTCTTGCGACCTTTTCCAGTTCTGTGCTCCATTCTTGTGATTGTACCTGCTATTGGCGAGCGATTTACGTGAACGTCTAGAGGTGACATGAAGACTGCTATTCTCCAAACATCAGTATCCGCTTCTTCCCCTTCAGGAACTGGTTCAAATCTTTGTTCTGTAGAGAAAGAAAGAGGTGCTTCGCACGCTTCTGGGTGCCAAGTTCCTGTGTGTTCATCTTCCTCTGCTCCATCCATCTCTTCTTGTGAGGGTCTTCGTCCAGTTGCTCTTTCTCTTTTTACAAACATCACATGGCCATCAGCAGGTGAGACGATTATACCTTCGTCTCTTGGAATTGGTCGGTCTGGATCTCGCCAAAAATTAGCAAAAAATGCTGCAAGCATCAACATGATCACACCCAAACCTGGTGCTACTCCGTAAAGTGGATCCACAAACCAACCTACGAGAATGAAACCTACTCCCATCAATGCTGGAGTAATTACGGGAAGCACCCCGCCTCTGGCTAACCAAGCCAATTACATCACCTACTGAGAGTCGCCGGAATTTCTCCAGACAACTTCGGGCTCCTTGTCTTCACCGTCAGACGAATCATCGGATTCCTCTGCTGGCGATTCCTCTGTTGCTGGCTCTTCTGCAGGAGGTGCATCTTTAGCAACGAAATCCGCTGCTGCTGCACCTAATTCAGAACCTTTGAGATATTTATTTCCGTCCATGTCATAAGACTTTGCGAACTCAATAAACGCATCACGGTCTGTAATTCCGTTCTTCTGCATGACTCCGGATAGAACTTGTTCTGACCAAGTCCAATCATCATCTCCGGACTCTTCTGTAGCACCCGCTTCCTCGGAAGCCTCTGGAGTGTTTTCTGCTTCGACAGTTTCGATTTCTGTTGCTTCTTCCAATGTCATTTCGGCAGCACGTGCTTCGACCATCTCTTCCATTCTCTCGGTGATGGCTCTGCCCATGTGCTGAGATTGGCGCTCTGCTTCCGCTGCGGCCTCTATCATCTCATACCTACGCTTGATAGCCTTGTTTAGATCTTCAAACAGCGACATATGAGACATATACCATTCATCTCTAGTGTTTAATTCAACAACAGCTAGACGCAAATCATTGTCCAACTCTTCTGCTATGGAGAATACCTTTCCTAGACGGTCCTTTTCACGAGTGAATTTTTCTTCCATCTTTTGGAGTTCCGGTTCTAAGTGTTCAACCTGCTTACTGGATTTGCTAGCCTTCATTTCCAAGTCACGGATTCTAGCATCTTTTTCTGTCAATAGCGCTTCAAGACTCTCTTTTTCAATCTCACGTTCGACGATTTCCTTCTCTAAAACTTCGACTTCAGCCTTGGTATCTCTCAACTCGGCTTCCTGCTGCTCATACGCGGCATACAACTTGAGTAAACGATCTGTTTCTTCCTCAAGTTTCTCTGTGAGTTCTTTGATTTGAGTTTCTGGAGTGATGGTTCCTGCATCGGACATTTCTCTCACCTAAGGCTACGCCTTACACTAGACCCACATTACTCCTACATATCAAGCCGACGCTTCATAATAGCATCAAATTGCGTTCTGAAGATTATTCAATTTGGTCGGTAGCAGCCACCAATTCCCTTGCAATACTAACTTCGCCCATCGAATGTCCTGCATCAGCGACCATCACTAATTTGCTCTTTGGCATTGCCTTGTGTAGCTGCCATGCACTGCGAGCAGGGCAGACCATGTCATATCGGCCCTGAACTATAGTTGTGGGAATGTCTTGAATCAATGAGGCATAATTTAGAATGTAAGCCTCTTCAACAAAAATTGCATTGATAAAATAATGACATTCTATTCTAGCAAAAGCGACTGCAAAATCCAAATCTTCTGCCTTATCGAGGTATTCTGGGTCTGGAAATAGTCTACTTGTTGCCATTTCCCAACGAGTCCATTCTCTTGCAGCGCCTCTTCTGACTTCAACATCGTCACTCGTCAAGCGTGAATAATATGCTTTGATGAGGTCAGATTGTTCCTCTATTGGAATATGATCTCGATAAGAGTCGAACGCATCCGGGAAAACGTGACTTGCTCCATCTTGATAGAACCAATGAAGTTCACTTTTCCTGCACATGAATATTCCTCTAAGTGTCAAACTTTGAACACGAGAAGGATGATTTTGAGCATAAATCAAGGAAAGCGTTGAACCCCATGAACCTCCAAAAACATGCCACTTTTCTATTCCAAAATGCTCTCTTAACCTCTCTAAATCGGATACTGAGGCGTGAGTATTGTTATCCTTCAACTCAGCATAAGGCGTAGATTTACCACATCCTCTTTGGTCAAATTGAATGATATCGAATTTATTTGGATCAAAATATCTGCGATAAGAAGGCTGGCTGCCTCCGCCAGGGCCGCCATGAATTACGATTACTGGAATGCCCTCTGGATTGCCGCTTCTCTCCCAGGCTATTGTGTGTAAATCGGATACTTCCAGAAATCCTGTACTATGAGCTTCTATTTGGGGATACAATACCTCATCTATGCTTTGAGTAGTGATTTGCATAGTTTGCGCAAGATTGTGGGGGTCATGTTACTTTCGATGAATGCACACGATTTATTGATGACCTTCTTCTCGCTTGAGATATGGAGAAAAAAGAGGCTGTTGACGTTTTCTCACAATGGGCTTTAATCGGCAAAGATGAAGGTATGGAAAGAGGTCATGCCGCTTCGGTTCAAGCGATGCTAAAGTTAGCATTACCAAAACTAAACCCCGATTTTTCTGCAATCGATTTAGGTTGTGGAAATGGTTGGGTAACACGGTTGCTTACTGAACTAGGGGCCGGGCACAGCGAAGGAGTTGATGGTTCTACAGAAATGATAAACAAGGCAAGAATTAGAGACTCTATTCACAAATATTCCCAAGGATTACTTCCGGATTGGAGTCCGCAGAGAAAATTTGATCTTGTTCATACAATGGAATTCTTGTACTATCTTGATGACCCTGCTGGTATGATTTCCGTGATTCATGATGAATGGCTTGAAAATAATGGTGTTTTAGTTGCCGGTGTTGACCATTATCTTGAGCATGAGGAGTCGCTGACATGGCCAGAACACGTTGGTGTTCATATGACTACAATGTCGATAAAACAATGGAAAAATGCGATGCTTCAAGCAGGATTCAAAAATGTTGAGATTCATCAAGTTGCGGCTCAAGGAGATTTCCCAGGGACACTAGTCATGCTTGGCCAAGTTCTAGATTAGATTGTTCAAAATCAATGGTTTCATCGACCAGTGTGCAAGCTTTACAGTTGTCAGGATCCGAACATTCAGGTGCCTCATGGCCTTCTTCGGCTGCGGAAACATATCCCATCCATGAAACTAGATCTATTAAGTCTGATTTTGCTTGATGATAATCATCGTCTTTCATTCGAACCATTCTACCTGAGGCAGCCACTAATATTGCCGGGGGCAGTATTTTGCGCCTAGTTTCCTGAGGTTTCATCATCTCGTTTTCTTCTAAAGCCAAACAATAGAGTGCTAGTTGTAATCTATGGTTTTCTAAGATTTCATTTTCTGCTTCTGTTTGTGCATGTGGAGAATTTTTACCTAAATCGTATTGTAACGGATGGCCTTCTAGAGGTGATTTAGAATTATAGCCAGACAAGCAACCCTTTGTTTTAGCATCGACAACCTGAAGCCAACCATTCCCATCTTTATCTCTTAATGCAAGAACTAGATCCGCTCTTCCATCAAAAGTAGTTTGTATTTCTTCTAACTCAACGACAGGAATTTTTCCTTTTGGAGACCAAACATTGCGGGTAAGTTTGTGATTAGATTTAATTAAGAAATTAAATGGTAATTCGGTACGAAGGCCTTCAACATGCATGCCGTCATAGATGCCCCCTTTGGTTAAATCTCCAAGAACGCCATTATCAACTAACTCTGCAAGATGATAAAGTCTAGAGCGGACTCTTTTAATCAATTTGGGATCATTGAAAGAAGATTGGGCTAATACTTCATCGAATGTGGATTCTTCTAACATACGATTAGGTTGTGCCTCGATCCAAGAAGGCTCGAGATCATCACACTCCGAAGAGGGATTAGGAAGAGCGATTTCCAGTAAACGGTGAAACAGTGAACCAAATTCGGCTGCTGAAGGCCAAAAGTCTTCTTCCTTTTCTAGTGGAATAAGAGTTAATGGTTCTGCTCGCCAATTCATTCGAGTAGTCAGCCAGTAACTTCTGCGACAGCGCCAAGCAGCATCTAGAGAGTGAGAAGGAAGTCCGATTTCATAGATGGCGTTACGGATCTGACGTTTCGCAACAACCTGAGTAGAGTTGTCCAAAACATCAAGTCGTTTCCTCCATTTTTCTAATGGAGATTGGACAGGTATGGAATCAAAACATGATGGATGATGGAAAATTGCCATCCCTCTAACACAATCCCTCGGCAAGAAATTGTTTTCCAACAAAACTCCAGGATTGATATGCAGTACTTTTCCTGTTTGATCTAAGCCACCATCAGACCAAACACACCCATCATTACCTGCAACAATGGAAGAATGCGCTAAACCATCGAGTAGCATGTAACCCATGTTTAGTTGAGTTTTACCACGTTTCAGTTCTAAGTATCCTTCAGATGATATATTTACTCCACTTTGTGGAGAGCCCACGACAATAATTCGATTCTTAGCCCTAGTTAATGCAACGTAAAACTGACGGCGCCTCTCAGCCATCCCCTGCCCATGTTCCAACATTGATGCAAGTGACCAAAGTCCGCTTTCTGGTTTAGCAACCCCTCTCCACGGGTGTATTCTTCCTGCAATCATTTCGGGCGTAACTAGTACATTCTCTCTAGCTGAGAAACTAGAATCTTTAGTTCCGATATTGAAGATGTCATGCAAAACTACAATTGGAGCCTCCAACCCTTTTGAACTATGGATTGTTAATATTTTGACTGCCCCTACATCTGCATCAGAGCTGCTTTTTGGCCCATCATCACCCAATTCCGCTAATTCTCTGAGTCTTATCTGTGCTAGAGCCGCATCACCACCTACTCTATCCATTATTTTTTCAAATAATGCAAGCCAATTATTGACGTCTCTTCTATCTCCTTCTCTAGGAAATGTTCTAAGTAAATCTGAATGGTCAACTGCGGTTTCTATTGCACCACTAATGTCATTATTTGCTACTAAATATCCAATACGATCGAATAACGATTTCAATTCACTTGTAGGCATGATACTAGCCAATTGAGTTATCTGATTCCCAGTGCTCTTTGACAAATGATCACTAAGTGTAGAATCATCAAGACCCGCTAAACAAGATTGCCCTACAGCTAGTGCAGCCGACTTTTCATGTGGATTACACGCTAGCCAAAGCAATGACATTAATGGCTGTACTGCTGGCCTTTGTAGTAACGTTCCTTGCTTGTCTGCCGTCGCAGGAATACCGTGCTCCTCTAGAACATTCAGTAGATCTGGAATCCTACTCCTTGATGATACTAATATCATAATGTCATCTGGCAAAATTTTGTGCTTTGGTCCTTCGACTGTACGCCAGGTATCTGTTTCGCAATCTTTTACTCTAGCTTCCTGTCCATTCAGTAGAGACATCAATCGTTTTGCAAGTAATTGGTTTCCAAGTTCTCTATTACTGGAATCACTATTCTCAAAAGGATTAATTGCTATGGAAAGGTCTTGAGGTATTTCTCCAATCACCGACTTCGTTGGCAATATCCATTCGACACTAGCCTCGATTTCTGAGTCTCTACTCGAGAACAAATCTTGTGCTTCTGCATGCCAGGGCCCTGGAAGACTTTGATGTCGATTAGAAAAAGTATCTTGGAAGATATAATTCAGTGTATTGATTAATCTTGGTAAAGACCTGTGATTTGTTCGCATTTCGATATGGCCTTGAGAACGTTTCAAGAATGTCTCATTATCTACTGGATGGCCCCCCTCACTCGATTTAAACGAAACCCATTTTTCTCTTTTTGAATCCTCAGAAACTATTTTACTAGAACGAATGAAACCTGTATTTTCATCACCTTTTCCAGGAATCGGCCGAGGGTCTCTTGCATGATCTAGTTCCTTCAGATCGTTCAAACGATGCTCATGGGCGTCTTCTGTCGCATTTATTGAACGAATCAACTTGACGGCTTTTCGCATAACAGAAAGTTCTGCTTGTCTGAATCGGTAAATTGATTGTTTCATATCGCCGACAATACATACTGTAGGGTCCCAATCTCCTGCAGGAGGTCTAGGATCTTCCGGCTCTAGATGACGGCGCCCCCAAAGTCTAGCTAACAGTCTGAAATGTTGAGGATTAGTGTCTTGGTATTCGTCGATAATGAACGCTCGGAATCCACGCCTTATTTCACGTAATATGGTGATTCTTCTCATCAAATCTTCTTTGACTTCCGAGTTATTTCCGCAAGCATTTATTGCCTTAATGAGATGATTATCAAGCCAAGGTTCTTCTCCAAGCGAATCTAATGCAGCAATCACATTTGCTGGGTACCATCTCCTACACACACTTGGACACCTAGCAAGTAACAAATCCTCAGCGTAACGATGCATGTCATCATAATCTGCAACTCCTTCTAACGATTTTAATCGAGTTAGTATTTCTTGAACTCCCTTGTTAACTGTGAATAAATCTTGAATCACCTCAATCTCTAATTCTGTTTTCAATTGCATTGCACGATCTTGCGGTAATTCTGGTAAGACGGTTCCAAGTCTAGGAGGATGAGCATATTGTCCATCGATTGGAGTTGGTTCTGCGATCAAAGGATTAAGCAGGTAAGAGGCACGCCCTATATTTCTCAATAACAATGCATCTGAGTTATTCATCAGATTACGAATTTTTATTGAAGTCTCTTCTGCATTATCTGCTATCATTTTTTTGACTTGGGCATCCATTGATTTGTTTGCTGTTTTCGATAATATGCCGGAAGGCCAACCTTTTGAATTTGGAGGGCAAGAACGTGATAATGCTTTACAATTTATCTTGTCTAAATTATCGGCAGAAGCAATTGCTTGGGAAACTAACCAAATCCATTGTAAGCGCCAAATATTGTCTTCTGAATCGATTGTACACAAATACTGAACATATCTGAATCGAGTCATTCCTTGGACATTATCGGCGCCTGTGACAAAGTGGCCCCCTCCCTCAAGCCAATTATCGACCCATTCTTCTATCAACTTACGGAAATCATTGTAGGATTGTTCTAAAATTTCTTCAGTAGGATTCAGGAATAAATGGTCTAAATCTTGTACTGAGATATTTCTCCCTTTATTTCCTAGTGAATTTGCCGCTTCTTCAACAAACAAGGAGCGTTTCATTAATCCCCTTATCACAATCGAAGATGCATTTTGTCCACCAAGCCTTACAGATAATCGATCTCTTGCTTGTAAAAAGGATTCAATGTCGCCAGTCATGCCAACTTCTACTCCATCAACTCCTTTCTGTAATCTCCATGCTGTCCGGATTGCTTTTTCACGAAGCAAGATGCTTACTTCATCCTCGACTTGTTCTGTTGCAGGCTTATCTGACACCAAACCAATCCAAGGAGAAATTATGGAAGACAGGAATGAATCAATTGTTGAAATTGGTGCATCTTCCATAAGAGAGAGTAACATCTCTACGTCTCCCTGATCTGAAATCCTTGTATCATGAACTCCATTATCGCTCTCTTCTGCTGAGGATTTTGCCCTAAGCGAAGAGATTAGTTCTCTGATTCTTCCCTTCAATTCTGCTGCTGCCTTTCTGGTGAAAGTTATTGCAACAGTTTCCGTTGGCAGAAGGCCTTGCCAATCCTTGATTGAAGTTCTTTCTCTAGCAGGACAACGTATTGCGCCCATTCCTTTGATCGGTACTCTAGCTGCAGGAGGAAGAATTCTTGTTGCCCTTTGGTTTTGAGACAGGATGTGTTGCACGTATCTGTGAGCCATAACCGTGGTCTTTCCAGTACCCGCTCCTGCATCTAAAGCGATGTGACGATCTATGTCAAGACCAAGTTTTTGTGAGTGGTTTAATTTCATCACCAGCCACCTCTCTTCAAGCCACTGCATCCATCGATTGTTGAACAATTGCAAGGGATTTTACCAGCTTTGGCATTTTCGATCACTCGGTTTGCAGTGGTGATTCTTTCACGCATCCATGCCCTAAACGGATTTGATACCGCTTGATCTGATTCTCCAGGACGACGATACTGATTTACTAGATGTTGAGTTACAATACCTACTGAAGAGCCACTCAATAGTTCGGTGAAATCTGGATCGATTTCTACCCATGGGAGTGTCTCCATTCCAACCTGAGTGACACCTACCCCAATCACCCTATGTCCCGGATTACAGAGTTCCCATGCTCTAGCATAAAGAGCAAGTTGTAGTTCATCAAAAAGACCTTTCATGTGCCGATTATCTTTTCCATCATCTTTTGGACCGTCTACTGATTTGATATCTCTAATAATTACTAATTTGCTTACTGGAACGTGTTGTCCTGTGTCTAAATCTAGTGGGACGGTTCCGGCTTCTTTCTGTAAATCGTAATCAATGATTACAGCATCGACCTTGTCAATAAATCCTGTGAACTTGAAATTTCTACTTTCACCTTCTTGCTCGGGAGATGCAGGCAAATTGATTGTAACATTAGGATAGTCGTTTTCTCTTACTTCCCACTCGCTTGCCAGAGGAGCGCAATCTGATAACTCGAAGTCCGATTTAATCATTCTACCTAAGCGACCACTCATTGGAATTTCATCCTCTCCGTCTAACCAAGATTTCCAAATCGATGGATTGACTCCGACTAAATCCCGACATCTGTGTGCAGCAACACCATCTGCTCGCTTCATCCAGGGTGCTTTAGCAACTAACGTTTCAAGCGCTACTTGCCAAGCTGCATCGACGTTCTTTAGTTCTCCATCAGTCAACTTTTTTGCTTTAGATGGTAGTTTGTCCTTCTTCAAACCGTGAGCACGTAAAATTGCCTCTTCAACATAATGAATTATGTTACCTCTAGTATTTGCTGCCAAATCCTCGGGCACAATTTCCTCTTTGCCCAATTTCAAATGTCGTTCATACCAAGCATTTCTTGGACAGAAAAGCCATGCCTGCAGACGACTTTGCGACCAAACCTTCGGCAAATTCAATTTTAATGACCCCAATCCGATTCTTTGGTCTAACAATTCTATTTGAGTTGATGGTGGGATTATTGGCCTAGGATCAATGCCTAGAATCTTCTTCTTTTCTTTGACCTCTCCGAGATGGGGCCACTGGGAGGAATTTCGGGCAAACGGAATGTTGTTTCTGTTGGGAATAATTCTGTATTCGCTAGTTCTAATCATTCGACCAGAATCTTCGAACGGAAATATTTCTCCTTCTTCATAGTGCGATATATTTCGACGACGCTGATATTGATCTGGTAAAATCTCTATTTTCGCCGCTTCTAATATGGAATTCTTGCTCAGAGGTAAACTAGTAACATCTCGGCCTTCTACTAATGCTAAACCGGATCTTTGTGCCTCATCACGAGGCAACAATCCACTGTTGTGTGTTCTAACTCCTTGCGGGAGCATTTCCATAGAACTGACTTTATGAACAAGCCTTAGCCCAAGTTTCGGAATAGTTTGCCAAGCCCATGCCCTATTGGGAGTTTCAGGTTTCCAATCATCTGAATTTATGAAAAAAGGATGTTTTTCTAAATCAATTTTCGTTTCTTTAAGAGAAGTGGTTCTAAACCACTCTTCTAATGGCCCTGATAATTCGACTCCGTCTTGCAAACTCGAATCCACAATAATCACAGTTTTCGAACTATTCAACAAATTTCGAAGATAGTGTCTACCTTTTCTTAATCCGCTGTCAGGACGATTGATCCCCAACTTCATTCTCGACTTTTCATCTAACCAAGGAACAGAAGGGGATTTCATCGACCAAGTTTCTGAATTTAACCTGTTTAAGATAAGTACATCACAACTAGTACCCAAGGCTTGGCTCGGATTGAGAATTCTGAGACCTGTGTCTGTTCCTCTGCGCGATGGAATTTTAGTGTTTGATGCTAGGTTTTGAAGAACTTCAAAAAAAGATTCACCAAAATCTGTTGCTACTTCCTTAGTTAACCGAGATATCGATTCTATGAAGTGTTGCAAACCCGGTATTGAAGGGGATTCCATCGAATCTCTGGATAATAGTAAATGCCAATCTATCTGGCTAAGAAGTGAATTAAACCACTCCATCTGATTATTCAATGGTTCGGGTAATGGCAGTTCCTTTCCTGATACACAACCGACACAATTTTGCATCGCTACTGGCTTATCTATCTCGGAGAGTATAGGATGCATCCATCGTGCAATAATTGATAGCCACCACTGGCTCTCTTCCAAAGCCCTTGCATGGCCTTCGTCGCCAACAAAACGTGGAGTTGCTTTAGAAAGCGTTGAAAGCCATCTTTGTAAACTACCTCTACCTCCTAAAACATGAAACCCTCTTGCGAGTTCAATCATAGTGTCAATATGCAGTTTAGGGCTCCATTCTTGATTCTCGGGATGTTTCAATTTCAAAATGTTCCAATTCATAGGAAGGCCAATTTGTTGGACCATGTCTGCCAGTCGTTTCAATGACCATGCCTCTTCACCACGAGATATCTCTAAAATTGAAAGAATACGATTTACCGCTGAAGATGATAGTGCCGTCGTAGACCCTCCGCGCAATCTAACTCCTTGGTTTACTAGATATGGTGTAAGTTTTTTTTCGAGATTTTCCGAATCGCCATCAACGACTATTATGTCACCGTCTACTCTAGACAAGATGTTGGCTACTGCGGAAATCGATTGTTCCTCAGATTCGGCCATTAGATGGAATATTTCACTTTCTAAGTTAGGCGACTTCCAACCTTGTTTGGAATCTGGAATCCAGACTTTATGCTCAGGAACCCACTTAGGGAGGTCCGACTGTTTCCTTACAGGGTGAATATCCTCGATATACTCCCCGTGAAATCCAAGACGGTGTGACCCGGGATTAACCAATTGGTGAGTGTTTACCAAACAGCTTATTCTTCTCAATATTGCAATCTCTACTTCAGTTAGACTACTTGCATGATCTAGAACAATTACTCCTGTAATACCTCGAAGGGTGAAAGGGATTTCTTCGCTTTCTCTCAATTTATCTAGTAAAACTCTTGACTTTCTAGAAGGGTGTGTCATTCCCAATCTAGATTCTAAAATTCTGAGTGCTTTGTCACAACTAATAGCACAAGGATCTTCTTCCCAAAGTAGAGGATTCTCTAAGGAAAAAATCTCTTTGTGGAGTGATAAAACTCTCTTTGTTCTAGAACGCGCCCATGGAATCTCAGGGTTCGAGTGAATCAAAGGGAAACCATAGTTTGATGCTACTGTGGACAGTTCCCTGTGAGTTAATTCGAATGTGATTCCATCATCTGCCATAATACCAGGTAAACGCAAGTCGATGTGTAAAACAGAAATTAATCTCTGAATAGTCAAATGTCGTGATGAGTCTACAATCCCTCCTTCTGACATTGAATGTAATTTGCTAATTGTTTGTTTCCTAGAGGCTTCCGTTGGGTGTATGACAATCAGTCTTTCACCGGATTTTATGGACTCTAGGAGCCAATTTGGGGTGCCGATTCCTGCCTGGATTGCTTCCATTGAAAGACTCCCAGAAACATGTTCGCTAGCCAATACCAATGACTCCCCCTCCGTAACGAATATCGTGACATAGGGGGTTCTTGAACCCACGCCTCTAACCAAAAGCCAAACCATTGAAAGTGGAGTAAAGTTTGGAAAGTATATGCGAGGGCGAATTATACTTGTTACTTTGATTCTTTCATTCTCCGCACTACCTACTACTCAAGCAGGCAGTCCTGAGAATTTGGAAGATGTTGGAGCGGTTTTTGGTGGAGTTTACTTGGATGCAAATGTTTCTGGTAACTCTTCAAGTTCACTAACACAATTACCAGCCATAGTTGAAGACTACACAGCCACATGGTGCACAAATTGTATTTCTGTTGAGAATGCATTGAAGGATATTGAATCTGAAAATCACATGCAGACGTATCATTTCCACAGATACATTGGGGAAAGTGAAGACCCACTAGGCTCTCAAGAAGGAGACGACAGATGGATTGAAAGGTACGATAACAGAATGCCTCCTACAGCAATCTTCAACGGAACGATAAGGCAAGTTGGAACAATTCCTGATGGAGAATCGCTCCAAGATGACTTCAATCAAAATCTAGCTAATGCTCTCGATTTGGGAACAGGATCATCATCACTAGGATGGATTGTCACCAATGATTCAAACCCAATTGTAACATGGAACTTAGTCGTAGATATGGAAAAGTTTCCAGAGGATAGTGAAGTCAATTCATCACTCTGGGTTGTAGAGAAGTTGGCCTATTTCCCAGATGGTGGAAATGAAGAAGAATATTACAAAAACAGTGTTAGAGCAATCATTGATTTAGGTAATGCTACAACCGGGTCGATGGGAGTTACACTACCTGCTGCATACGACGGTGACGATTTACAAATTCACCTCATTCACGAGGTTGTTTTGCCATTTGTTGAGGAGGTTCCAGAAGAACCTGTTGAAGAAGACGAGGATGAGGAAAGCGTACCCAGTATTGGGATAATCGCAGTAATTGGAATCACAATGTTTGCTGCTGCTATTGTGCAGCAAAGGCAGCAATAATTCTGTCAACATCCTCATCTGTGATGTGCAAATGAATTGCAACTCTTACTCGGTTGTAAGGCAAATCAAACATGTCGATTCCGTGTTCTGCTAAGGATACAACGAGGTTTGCTGCTGGAATGTTGCAGTTAACATAAACCAAATTGGATTGAACTGCTCCGAGGTCAACGCTAAAATTATCCATTGCGTTGATTGCTTCGGCTACTTTCCTTGCACGAGCATGGTCATCTGCCAAGCGCTCTATGTGATGATCTAAAGCATGTAGGCCAGCAGCAGCCAGAACTCCTGCTTGCCTCCAGCCGCCTCCAAACATCTTTCTCCAGCGGTGTGCTTTGTTGATGAATTCTTGAGAGCCAACCAGCACAGAGCCAACTGGTGCTCCAAGCCCTTTAGAAAGGCAAATTGAAACCGAATCATAGTCTCTACACATTCTTGCAACATCTACTCCGGTCGCAATCGAAGCGTTGAATATTCTAGCACCATCAATGTGAGTTGCACACCCGTTTTCCTTTGCAACTGCTGCTATTTCGTCAAGCGCATCTTGACTGTAGCACGCACCGCCACCAAGGTTCGATGTATTCTCGACACAGACTAATGTCCCGTCTGGATAGTGTGAACCTGAGCCTTCAGCCTTGCGTATTGCCTTCTTTACCTGCTGTGCCGTCATTAGGCCGCCTTCGCCTTCAACAAGAGAAATCGAAGCCCCGCACAATGCAGCATATCCGCCGCCTTCATACTTGTATATGTGAGCGGTCTTATCGCACACTATTTCGTCTCCAGGCACTGTGTGTGTTCTCAGTGCAATTGCATTTGCCATAGTTCCACTGGCTACGAATAAAGCAGCCTCTTTTCCGAACATTTTAGCAAGACGATTTTGTAATTCAATGACTGTAGGATCGTCTCCTAATACGTCATCTCCAACTTTAGCATTCTCCATTACTGCACGCATTGCCTTTGTCGGCTGAGTTACGGTGTCGCTACGAACGTCAACACGGTCTGAAGAGTACTCGCGCATGGCCATGCCAAAACGGCATTACTCAAAGCAGTTTCAGGTCACCGGTTATGGCGTCAACAGCCGCCCGTGGGGCCGGACCAATTCCCAAAACTGTGACTGTGCCCGGTGGTATTTCTGTATGTCCAGCGTCCTTTACTAAATCACAAACTAGGCTTCCTTCCAATGCCTTAGCATACAAGTGACGAAGGTGACTTTCATCATCGGCTCTCACTACAATTTTTCTTGCACCGAAATTATTCCAGCGTTCGTAAAGGCGAGCAGCCTTTCTTTTTGCTTTCATTGCACAGTTAACTGCAGCGTGAGAACATTGAGCTGCTAGTTTACCCTTTGACAATTTCAAATCATCACGAGTCACTAGGACCATCGTGACTTCACTAGGCAGTGATGACATCAGCCTCACCGGTGGAGATTGGTTCTTCCAAAGCAGCAGTCTCTACGTGTAAAAGATTGGCTAGATATGGAGCAATCCAAATTGCACTTGCAATGCTAGCAATAGCATGGATAGCATCGAACGGAAGCCCGTTCAAAATGTAAATTCCAAAGTCGGTAATTGTTCCAATGCTTGAAAGAACTGAGAGTGAAACCCACCAATCAAAGAGAACTGAGGCAATTATTGCGGAGCATACCAGTCTCTTCATAGCAACTTCAGATTCAAAGATAAGATTCAATCTTGAGCCTGCAAATGCAACCGCTGCCCAACCGGTCGCTTGGAAAAAGGTCCATAGCCCGTGAGACAAGACGAGATTTGAGAGCATAGTTGCCATCACTGCAAATGCCATACCTCTGCGAGCACCGAGAGAGGCTCCCATAACCAAGCACATCACTGTTAATGGCTGAACGTTGGGGAAAGGCTCCAACAAAATTCGACTGGCTGCCGCTGCTGCAGTTATGCTTGTTAGCACCAAAATCTCACGCTTTGGTGATTGAGTAGGACGGCATAACAAGAAGAATGAGAACGATATCAATATCACATTCAGAACGAGCATTTCAACAGGGCCAAGGACCGTTCCATGCACCCCGTCTGTCATTACCATGTATAGACCCTGTAGGCTTCAAGATTTCAACTTCACGCTGCGGACCACCGTACGACAGAGTCTTCGTTCACTTCTGCTTGAGATATACCCACTGGAGTCCTTTCTCCATCGATAGTGAATTCCCAGCCCTCAAGTTCATGACCATCAAACGATACGACCATTTGACCAATACTATACGATTGTTTGTCAACAATTATTCCGGCCTCTAAAGCGGCAGCATCTGTTAGCTGTTCTACGTTATCGTAACCAGACAGCCCCCCAATAACAACATCGCCATCAGGCAACTCGAACACTACAATTTGCGTATTCTCCCATTCAGTAGGCCAATCACTATCCCAATCTCCGGGCCCATCAGTAAGTTTGTCAACTTCCTTCGACCAATTTTCGGAAACTGAAGGGAGTGCGAAAATTGCTACGACTAAAATCAACAATACTGCCAATTTGTTTGTTAAATCACGATTGGAATTGTAAACAGAGTATACTATGCCAATGAGTAAACCTATCATCAGAAAATGTGCTGGATGTGCTTGGAATGATGAGTTGCTCTTTTCCAAATTCTGATCTGTATTAACCTGAGCTAAATTCTCCTTATCGAACAAGACTTGGAGAACTCCTGCATCATTTCCAAAGGCGAGCTCGCCATTTGGACCGAAGGCAACTCCTGCAGTTGTGTATGTATCATGGTTCGAAGAGAATGTTGTTATTTCATTGCCAGGTATTCCATATCCCCAACCACCTTGTTGAGTATTTCTTGGAAACCACAAAACGGTTTCATTCCCAACCTCTTGAACAGTAATTTCGCCGTTTGTGTAAAATTCTGATCTTCCCTCTAAAACGCAATCTTCCTCACATTTCCAGACGCTAATACTGTCGCTTGTTCCGAAGAATATTTTCTCTCCAACCTTTATTGGAATCGCTGGTGATTTACCTTCATCTGAAATCTTCATTCCATCAAGATATATTGCCGAACCATCAGCGGTTTGTAAATGTGAAATTATGCCTGCTGTTGTGACTATTGGAGGGTGGCGAATCATACCTTGGCTTAGCGTGAAATTTGTGACATTGCCATCCTTAGAAACTATGTTGAGTACTCCTTCTTCATTACCTAGCAGGTAACTATCTTCTGTCACTGTAACTCCGTTTCTCCACCCTAATTGTGGTAAATCTACTCTGAGATTTTCAGTTCCATCACTAAGGCAAAACCGAGACAATCCCTGCCTTGTTGGAACTACAAGATTCTCACCATCTTGAGCCATCCCTCCTGTTATGCCCCAAGTTACCACCTCTGTTTGTGATGACCAAACAAGACCGCCATCATTTGTATCTAGAGCTGTAACTTTGCCGTCACTCCATGCTACGATAATCAATTCTGACCAATTACCGCATTCGCCTTGACCTGCTTTGATATGAAGTAGGGGGCTCATGTCGTGGTTTGTTGAATTTGAATTGATGAAGCGCCAATTCTCAACTCCGGTATGAACATCAAATGCATATACGTGTGGCCTTTCATTCCCAGTCCAAAATCCAGATGTTCTAACTATAACCTGGTTGTCAACAAAAATTGGTTTTGTTGAGATATATCCATTTTGTAAATCCACTTCCCAACTATCTCGCTCTTCTATTTCAGCACTAGATTGTGGAATCATTAGACATGAAAGCAAGCAAAATACAACGAGTATTTGCCTCATCAAGCATGCCTCATAATTTCTTCTCGCAATAGGGCGCTAACCTGTTTTCCATCTGCAGCACCGCCGCATTCTTTCATCACGAGCCCCATTAGTGGTCCCATTGCACTCATACCTCTTTCTTTCACGAAATCAAGGCGACCATAAACTACCTTAGCAACAATTTCTGCCAAGTCACTTGCATCTGCTGGCTTAAGGCCCAACTCTTCTGCTTTGGATGATAACTGGTCAATGGTTGGATTTTGGCCATCAAACTCCGTAATCAAAGCTGACATACCTTCTCTTGTAACATACCCTGCTTCTTTTGCTGCAAGCACCAATGACATCAATCCAATGTCTCCTTCATTTTCTAACAACATAGTTGCCCATGCTTTTTGGGGAAGACCGTGCGAATGAGATACGAAGTGATCGTCTAATTCTCTAGACAATAACTGTTTTAGTTGGTCTTCACTAATGTCATAACTTCCCAACCTATCTCGTCTTTCTTGTTGTGACATTGGTAAGTTATCCATCACTTCTTGCCACTTTTCACCTGTTACTGCCAATGGTGGAATGTCGGTTTCGGGATACATCCTTGCGCCACCCGGAAGTGGTCGCATTGGAGTTGTTGTTCCATCCTCTGGAGAGCCTTTTCGAATTACAACGTTCCTAACTTCTTGTGGTATTCTTTCGAATGCTAAACGTGCACGATTCAGAACACTTTCCAAAGCTAATTCTGCTTGCCAAAGAGGTGCTAAGCACAAAACAAATGCATCAACTCCATCTAGTGCCTCTCTTGTTGCATCAACAAATTCCTGCTCGATTCCATAAGCTGGTAATTCATCAGAATGGTATACTCCTGCGACGCCTGCTAGTTTTGCTGCGCCCGCAAGTTCCCTTCCAAGGCGTGGCATTTGTGCGCCATCTGCATCGAATTCTTTGGTTCCAATCAACCCTGAGAAGCCTGGTAAAGGAAGGGCTAGCATTACTGAATTATCAGCGAGTCCTTGCTTTACCCTGTTAGCATCACATGTAGAAAATTGTGAAGATACGTCTACCAAATCTAATGGCAGCAATTGATTGACTTGTTCTTCAACAGATTCTGACTCTTCTCTTCTATCACTGGATAAAGCGGGTAGACCATGCATTGTTCTGAGTTGGTTTGCTAACCTGTAAAAGTGGAGTTGCCTAGCCATTTCACACCTAATGATTCTTGGAATCCATTCCAAGTCCTGACATCCTTTGATTTCGACTCTGTCCCCACACATAATCGAGACATTCAGATCTTGCCTTATGCTTCCAAGTCCTCTTCGAACTTTCCTAGTATCACGCAATGTTCTACCTAATGCAATCGATGTTTGTTTTGCGTGGTCAGGGGTCTTTACATCTGGGGCTGTTGCTATCTCGATTAGAGGTATTCCAAGCCTGTCTAAATTCCAAGTTACTACCTCGCCTGTTGGAGTCAACTCGCTATCCAATTTACGAGCACTGTCTTCCTCAAGACAGAGAACATCAATTCCAACCGGGCCTCCATCTGTTTCCAAAACCCCATTTGTTGCGACAAGTGTTGTTCTCTGAAAACCACTGGTGTTAGAGCCATCAACTACTGTTTTTCTCATGGTCTGCAATAGTGGAACTGGGTGCGCTCCAAGCATACCTGAAACTGTTAATGAGATGTCTAATGCATCCTCATCATGCGGCAGCGGAGGTTGGTCGTCCAACTCAATTAGTCCCGCATTTGGTGCTTGGCAGTAAATGAATGAGCGATTCCTTCGGGCTTCGAATCTTGCTGCTACATCCACAGCTCCGCCTTCGCCTGATGAAGAGCGCAATTTTCGATAGTAACGTTTCCATTCTTCTGGTAATGTCTCGATTGTAATGTCGTGTAGTTCACCTGGTTGGCGGGAGTGTAACTTTCCTGTTGCTAACTGCTGGTGAACCTCTATTCCACACATGAAACCTAGACTTTCTGGGTCTAGGGATGCAGGGTTTGCTACATCACCTATAGGTTCCATATTTTCACCTGAAATATTTCCTCGATATGAAGCATCGTATCAAACAGGTGCGAGTGTGTCGTAGCCTTGCGGACGCATTAACTGACCTGCAGTAACCAATTCATCGATTATATCCATAGCAACGTCTTGATTGATGTCCAATCTTCCAACTTCTGTCAAAACGTCATTCAAATTCGCAGATTCTCCAGATTCCAAAGTAATTCTTCTAACAATTTCTACGATCGCTCTCTCTCTGTTCCTCTTTGTTGGCTTCTTTCCAGAATGAATCGTGGTTTCATCGAAATTTTCTCCCATCAATTCGTGTCTCCAAAATCTTGTCAACCGAATAGATCTCTCTGCATCCTCAATTGTTGCCATTTCAGATAGTCTAACTCTGGCTGATGCCTGGGCTAATCGGTAAAGGCCCTCGATTGCTCTTGCTGAAATTGAAATCGAATCCGTAGATTCACCGGTTTTTCTTCTTGTTTCAACATAGAAGTCTCGAAGAGCTTCTCGAGCCTCGTCAGTGAGTCTTGGGTGAATCGTCCTTTTGGCAAATGCAACGTATTTTCTGATCAATTCCTGATTAACAATTCCTTCCTCGCTGTCAAAGCCCTCATGTCTCGCTGATTTTGAGGGGTCGGACTCACTTCCTTGTTCAATTAAAATCTCAGGAGTAGATTCTGCTCTATTGCTCATGATGTGATTTGCAATCATTGAGTCATGGTCTGCCATAGGTTGGTCGGTTAGTAGCCAAATTACATCGAATCTCGAAATTAAAGCCGGTTTGAGATTAATCTGTTGGGTAAATGGTGTCTCAGAAACCGCTGTGAAACGCCCAGCCTTTGGGTTTGCAGCCGCCAAGATAGCACATCTTGTTGAGAGTGTTGCATTTATTCCAGCCTTTGAAACTGAAATCCTCTGCTGTTCCATAGCTTCGTGAATTGACGAGCGGTCATTCTCGTTCATTTTGTCGAATTCGTCAATCGCGGCTAATCCAAGGTCAGCAAGTGCGAGCGCCCCCGCCTCAAGGGTCCATCTTCCATCTGCTGCTGAATCTTGAACGGCTGCTGCAGTCAAACCTGCTGCCGATGCTGACATACCTGAAGTAAAGCGACCTCGAGGTGAGATTTGGGACATGTAGGACAGTAACTGTGACTTAGCCACACCAGGGTCGCCCATCAGCAGAATGTGAATGTCGCCACGAAGCCTAGTTCCGTCTTTAGCTTTGGATGCAACACCTCCGAATAACTGGAGCATCAAAGACTCCTTTTGTCTTGTCATTCCAAATATCGATGGAGCGATTGAGCGAGTTAAAAGATCATGAACGTCCTCCCTCCTAGCTAACTCTTTGATTTGCCTTTCCTCATCCTCTGAAATCTGAATTTCTTCAAGAGGGATATTGTCCCTCTGAATGCTGTGAATTCGCATGAATATGTCAAAAATTGGTGTGTCTTTTCCTGCTTTTCTTTGGCTTCTGACAAATAGCATACCGTTTGCCGTAACACGGTCTCCAGGATTCAACTTACCAGCTAAATCATGTTCTGCTATACACATAATTCTCTCGGGTTGTACACCACCACGAAGATTTTCAGGAGGTTCTTGTAATTCTATGAACTGTGTATCGATTAGAATTGATTCCTCAACTCTTTGATGGAATTTTGTCTGATTTCTTTTTCTTCCGCATCCGCCATCAATCTCAAAACACTCGACTGGCTCAACCAATTCTTGTTCATTAGGCTGATTTATTCTACTTAGATGACCACATGCTGCACATACAAATACGCCCTCGTATGTTCTTGGCAGCACTTTTCCAATCTTGGTTGCGATCGCTTCGACAGATATCATTGAGCTTAAGTCTTCACTTCTCAATTGACGTACTTTTCTTGCTGAATCCGGAGGCAACTCGATTATTCTTACAAATGGGACCTTCTTAGGAGAACCCAATTCTGCAACCAACTGTCTAAGTGCTTGATTTGCTGCTTGAGTATTGTTTTCCGGCTCCTCAATGATTGAGCGGGCAAAATCTGGATCAAATGATTCAATATCGCGATATGAGACTTCCAAAGACTTGAGGTCAGGCCACTGAACCTCGATGGTGTGAATGGCTTCACTGTAGTTCTCAAGTAGCAAGGTTCTCCATCTTGCTGGTAAGTCAAATTCTTGGATAGTCATACCAAATCCTCCAACCGGACATACACAGCCATTGTCGAACGCATATAATCATTGAGATAGAACTCTTCTTCCCCTTCATTTCCACTGCAACTAAATCGCATCATTCAACCTCCACTGGCTTCCATTGGAATACCGCCAAGCACATTTCCTTGAACCCCATCGTAGGTTCATGCCGGAGCACTCTTTTGAACCCATCAGAGGAATATTGCAAAGATTTTCATTTTCATCCAAAAATTTGGAAAATCAACTTGGAGACCCTATTGAAAGAGAAATTGTTGTACACATTCCACCAAATTCTGGTGGTCCACTACCATGTATAATCTACCTCGCACCGTTTACTGGCACGGGTTTTGCGAGAGCCAATTGGAGAGCGTTTAGTGAGACATTGCCACAACGTCACGAACGTCTGGTGAAAGAGGGTAAGATGAATCCTTCAATCCTAGTGATGCCTGACACATTCACTAGCCTTGGTGGAAACCAATTCGTTAATTCTTCAATAATTGGGAATTGGGAAAATTGGTTGAAGAGTGACCTTCGTGATGAACTAAAATCTAGATATGAAATTTCAGGATTCGGTTTGGTAGGGAAATCAAGTGGAGGATATGGAGCCCTTGTTAGAGGGATGAAAGATGATTGCTGGGATGCGATTGCTTGTCATTCCGGAGACTGTGGCTTCGAATTGTTATTTGGAATTGAGATGGCTTCAACATTGACTCAAATCGGCCCACATGGAGGAGAGGAAGGTTTCCTCAAATACATCAAAGAGACTCCATCTATGAGCGGTGAGGATTTCCATACATTGATGATATTAGCAATGGCAGCTAGTTACAGTGATGGAAGTTTACCTGTGGATGTAAACTGCAAATTCAATGATGAAAAATGGGCGCAATGGCTTGAATGGGATCCGCTTCATCTAATCGAAACTTATCAGAATATGCCCCCTTGTTGGATTGATGTCGGCGACAAAGACCAATACAATATTCAGTACGGTTTGAGACAGTTACACACTCGTATGACAGAGTTAGGAATAGACCATGAATGGGAGGAATTCCCAGGAACACACAGCGGAATCGACCATAGATTGGACCTCTCTTTGCCCTGGCTAACCTCAAAGATAGAATCGGCATTATGATGAGAGTAACGCGTTTGGGTGATGATATGGCAGAAGAGTTGAACTATGCTGGAAGCGGCGTAGATATCGACCTAGAAGGTAATGCTGTAGGCGCTTTAGTCGGCGCATTATCACGCTCTGTTAGAAAGTCCGGAACTCCCGGTGCACCGGTTGACCTACCCGGTGGATTTGGCGGTTTAGTCGAGTTTGGTGACAACTACCTTGCCTTAGCAACAGATGGCGTGGGCTCCAAGTTATCCATAGCTACCAAACTAGGACAATGGGCTGGAGTTGGAATAGACTGTATGGCTATGAACGTCAACGATCTCTTGTGTGTTGGAGCAGAACCTATTGCATTTGTCGATTACATTGCAGTACCAAAACCAGATCCTGAAATCCATGCAGCATTAGGCGCGAGCCTAGCAGAAGCCTGCATAAGGGCAAGGGTTACTTTGGCTGGAGGAGAAACGGCAAGCCTTCCAGGAATAGTAACAGAATTAGACCTTTCAGGAACCGCTCTTGGCTGGCTACCAAAAGGTGCAGAAATCACCGGTGCCAATTTGAAAGAAGGAGATATACTGATTGGGATGCCTTCTTCAGGAGTTCATTCCAACGGATATTCGCTTGTCAGAAACGTCATTTCACACTGTGGAGCCGATTGGGAAGATGCAGCCCCCTTCGAAGTAGATGGTAACAGAATTGAGAGATTCAACAAAGGAGATATCACACTTGGTGAAGTATTCTTGAATCCTACTAGGATTTATTGTGACCCGGTTGTGGATTTGATTCAAGATGGGCCTTGTATTTCTAGCTTAATTCACGGTATATGCCACGTAACCGGTGGTGGACTATCCAATCTATTGCGCCTACATGATTCACTGGGTTGGCATATCAGCGACCCTTTGCCTGTTTTGCCCGAATTTGGATGGATTCAAGAAAATGGTAACGTGAATGATAGAGAGATGTATAGAACATTCAACATGGGATGTGGAATGATAATCGCTGTCGATTCAAGCGTTGCAGAAGAGATCTGTGAATGGTTATCTGAAAGGATGCCGGGATGTGCAATTATTGGTAAAGTCGTCGACAATGGAAGAAGGGTTACTCATTCCAATCCAGATGTTGTCTTTGAGCACTATTGAGGTCTAAACATGGAACCGGAAGGCTGGCCAGGTCATGTCTGGTTAGAAGGGAGGACTTCTGTCCACCTGAAAAATCACCAGCCAAGGCCCTCTCACATGCCTAGAGGGCCTGCTGCAAAAACTGGAGAAGGTTTCCTCAATGCTGCTATGGCTCCGGCGAGAACTCGTTCTGTAATGTTGTTAGCAGATGCATTAGAAAACAACTGGCTTGTTCCGGAAGGAAAAATTGTGAGAGTGTTAGATGCACTATGCGCGACTGGTGTAAGGCCGAGACGATGGCGAAAGGAAGTACCCCACCAAGAACGTCTGCGAATTACAGCAAACGACCTTGACTCAGATGCATTAAATTGGGGCAAAAAATCACATGGAAATCACCCAATTGAAGATGGAATCAATTGGGTTCCAGAACCTAGCAGATTTGATGCCAAGCCACAGGATTCAGTCACAGATGGTATCCAATGGATAAACGCTGATGCAAAGAGATTGATGGTCGAAGCACCGTTTCAATGGATTGACTTAGATCCATTCGGCTCTCCAGTTAGTTTCCTTGATAGTGCAATTCAGTCAATTTCAAGAGTGGGGGTATTAGAAGTGACTGCAACTGATATTGCAGCCCTTTGTGGTTCTGCAAAAACCAGCGCTGCAAGGAGGTATGGCTCGGTTGGAATTAGAGATGCATACATGCATGATGATGCAACAAGAATACTGTTGGGAGTAATCGCAAGAGTCGCTGCAATGCATGACAAATCAATGCACCCCATTCTTTCACTGTTTGACGGTCATCATGTTCGAGTTAGTGTTCTGTTGCGAAGGTCGAAGGAAACCGCTTCCAAATGGAATGAACAAATGGGATACAGAATTAGGTCACAGCCGTATCATTTCGCCCCACAACCATCGGGTGAATACTCAGGGCCGATGTGGATTGGCCCCATTTTTGATGCTGAAATAGCTGGAAGAATGACTATTGAAAGGGCAATTGAGTTATGCTCGGGTAAGGAAGAAGACTACCCTGAAAATTGGACGGATATTGACATAGAACATTCCAAGCGAGAAATAGAAAGAAGTGTTAGACACATTTCAGAATCTGCTGAACTGCTATCTGGAGATCATTTACTAGTCGCACTAGATGAGATAGGAATCGCTGCAGAAATTGGTCAAATTCCTTCGATGAAGAAAATAAAATCAGGGCTTGAAAATAGAGGTTTCAAAATGGCTCACTGCCAAATGCCTGAACCTATGTTTGCTACAAACGCTGATTGGCAAACCGTTCTAGAGGTTGCAAAATCAGCCAAATGAGGGGTCAATTTCGTCTTCGGGTGCTGGGAGCATAGTTTGTGAATTCTCAAAGACTTCTCTTACACTATCCTCAATCTTTCTTGCATCTTCTAATAATGAGGAAAGAGGAATATCGATTCCTGTGATATCTGTTACTGCTTCAATTGCTAGCGCTGCTGCCCGAGCATCAGGATACATCGGGTTACAATCAGCAAGTATTGCAGTTATATCGAGCCCAAGCCTGTCGCCTTCAGCAATCAGATAGCCTGCAATTCCTGCAACAATACCTTGTCTTACAGGCTCTATACCGGCCTTCTTCAGCCGATCTCTTCCTAGTTGTAGCGAACTTACTCCGTAAAGAGAATCCTCTCTATCATCGATATTTTCTCTTGCAACACCGTCGATTATGATTAATCTGTCAAATCCACCCTTAGTAAACCAGTCAAGAACTGTGTTCGCAAATAGAACATCACGTTCAGGCCCAAACCTAACTTCAGCAGTAAATACTCCCACTCCTTCACCCTGGTAAACACGAACGGGATGTTTTGGAACTTCGTGATGAACTAAAGCCATAGCTGGAAAATCTGGATTAAGAACTGTGCCTAATTGATTCAATTTTAGTTGACTAATTACATGTGATGCAGCGATAACACCCACCATTCCAACAGTAGAAAATCCACAAATAGCCACACCGCTAGTAGTAGGATCAGCATCTTGGTGCAACACCAAGTCATATGTTGCCTGACCCGCCATATGCACGCCTCCTTGTGACTCATTCAAAGGGATTACTAAATCACTCATCTACAAATTCTGACCAATCTTCTTGGCCTTCTTCTCTATACCACCAAACACCGACTTCGTCTTCATACCACTCAGTCCCATGTTCGTCAACACTAATTCCTGAGGCTTCTGTTTCTTCGTCCTCTGGGTATTCCTCTCCAGAATCATCTGAAGTCTCATCATAATCAACACTATCATCGAATTCATTGATTATATCTGGTCTATCAGGAGTTTCGTCAATTATCGTCTTGTCTTCAAATTCATCTAATGCAACTCCTACTGGAAGTGGCTTACTAGCCCTCTGAGGTGCTTCAACTTCTGGCTCCATATCGAGGTCATCTTCATCCCAATCTTCAAAATCACTGTTTCTCATTCTCAAAATAATGACTACAACCAATCCAATTACCGCTAATCCGGCGATTCCACCTAAAATTAGCATAGTGTTATCTGAAGACGAAGTGTCTTTTGTATTGGTTGTCTTATTCGTATTATTTTCTTGTGGATTTGGATCCACGACTACATCTTCTTCAATAAGCGTCCACTGAATTTCAAATATTTGTGGAACATCTGCAGGGCTGGTGTAATCGGTTGGACCTTGTCGCAAATCAACTTGGATTAACCCTGTAGTTAATGCATTTTCTCTTAGGTCCTGTACAATATCAATTCTAATTTCTAAATTCCTAGATTCAAATCCGGCTAGAGTAAAGTCACTTTGACCTGCGCTCGGTTCGAATAGAATAAATTCAGACCACTGGGACCAACCGTCTGGCTCAAGAGAAATATCGATTGAATAATTATTAGGATTTGTAATCGTACAATCTAGTTCTTGATCTATTGACGGGTCGACCACCACAGTTCCACAATCAAGGGTTACATCCAACATTACATCAGGAGACCAAGGTGTTTCTGTAGTTTGATTTTCTCCTGAATTATTATCTTCAATTGTTGAACCATATGTAACCAGAGAAAGTTCCAGTGAATTAGAACTTGAATCAATCCATGTTGGGCCAGTGATATTGATGTATAGCATTCCTGATTCCTTAAATGATACAATAAATTGTTCATTTCCATCTTGAATAACGCCATCTCCCATACTACTATTCCCTGTTGTGTCATTATATGCAACCCAAGTGAATGTCGTGCCATTTAACAAATCTTGTTGCAACGGGTTTACCGCATTTAGATAAATTGTAACGGGTGTTTCATTTTCCCAATCAAGTTCGTAAACTTCCTCTGAAGAGGAGAAATTGGCACTGACTTTGACGATTGTGGTGGCTGATGTAGAGGCTGGTGCTAAAGCCCTTGTTTGTTCATCACCATCATCGCCACTATAATTAGCCCAAAACGTCACTTGACCGCCTATTTCATGCGCAAAAGAAAGTAATTCGGAAAAATCACTTAAAGAGATGTTATCCCAATTAGTCGAAATTGGATATGTTCCCGAATTGCTTTGCATTGTAATTACAATATCTCCGGGTGGAGTTATTTGTTGACCATCGACCTCGGCTGTGATTTCCAAATCGAATGGCGAGCCTAAGGATGTTTCAGAACTTACTGACAACTCTAAACTAACAGAATTTGGATCATCGTTTCTTGGATACGCTGGACCTACTGAAACGACATCTTCCAACTTATTTCCGAATTCATTAACAGCTACAACAGCCGCCCAATATCCTTGTCCATCAACCAAATTTTCAATAATTGTAGAATTCTGAGTCTTTGAAATATTTAGCAAAGAAGTAAGTCCAGATATATTATCAAAATATGAATTTTCTAAGTATACCTCATAATGTGAGAATGAATCAGAAGAATGGTTCCATGATAATTCCAGACTGCCGCCTAAATCGGGATTGACATCCATTAATTCCAATCCACTAACCGGCGAAGGTGGTTGTGGAAACGGTATTGTCACTTCTAGTAAATCAGAAAGATTGGAAGTAATACCATATGTGTGTATGGAGCGGACTGAATAATAGTAAGTTGAACCCGTTGTTACATAAATATCGGTCGTGTTATTCGTACTTGAAGTTAAAAATGGATAGTTTAGATCATCGATTGACTCTGTTGAAGAATTTAATCTAAATATTTGGAAGGCCAAGATGTCTTCCCCATAATCAGTTAATGGATTCCAAGACAATTCTACTTGGGTCGAATTAATGCTTGAAACATAAACTATAGGAGTGGGTGGAATTGCAAGATTGGGTGCACCGGGTACCGTCTGTACAAACAAATTGCTCAAACTAACTTTACCAGCTTTTGTTGAATTGACTGGAAACTGAATAGTCAAGTCACCTACACCGCCTGTCATTAGCTGATTCAAAGAATTTGTCAGATTTAATACAAGGCTGGGATTTTCTTCAATCACAAATACGCAGTCATAGCCAATATCCAATCCTGAGTAATTCACTTGTCCCAAACCTGTTGAGGACAAATTCATCGATAGATTTGTCATAACTATCCCATAAGAATCACTCCTCAATGTGAGTTGGCTAGGAATGGTTCCGCTCAGATTTCCTTTCAATATGCTGTTTTCGTCAGCTATCATTAACGGGGGTAAACCATTACTTGAGTTACCTGCATAACCTGTGCTTGTAATCTCTGGAGTGCCATCACTGTCCGCATCCAGCCCGATAGTATGCCAACCACCAATGAAAACACCATGGGATAATTCTCCTGCAGAAACAATATGCTCTAGAACCCCGTCACCATCCATGTCCATTGTAATCAAGGAAGTAGGTAAGGACCATGGTTGCAAAATCAACGGCGAGAGTGCGCTGATATTAGATGCATTGACATTGCGCAGAGCAATGCTACCTTCAATTGTGCTAGAGTTCCCGTCTGAAAACCCTAATTGCGGAGTCATCAAATCTAAATGTCCATCATTATCAAAATCGGCAATGGTTGAATTCAATAAGTCCCCTTCAGCTTGCGGATTAACCAAGTTCCAATTTGTTCCGTTGTTAATCCTTAGCATAATCCCTACATCTCCCGAACCCAAAATATCGATATCTCCGTCGCCATCCAGATCGGTCAAGATCTCATCACTTTGAATATCATCAAATTCAACAAGTGGTCCACTAAAAGCGCCTAGAAAATCAATACCCCATTGGGACCAATATCCAAGGTTGTCTTTTACTAAGACTGAAACATTTCCATTTCCAAAGAAGTCTTGTGCATAAACAGATACCAAATCGGCTGGTATTCCAAACGTATTATTGCGATTAATTAATTCACTTGCATGCAGGGAAAGGCTACTTGTTGAGTTACTCCACTTTTGGACAATCAGGCTACCAGACATGGTAATCGCAATTACCTCATCCAAACCATCGCCATTTACGTCACCCAATGTAGCGCTTTTCAAATCGTATGCAACGCTTTGGTTGTTTATTGGATGAAATGAAGAACCATTGGCAATGTGAATGCAAGCAGCTCCTGAAATTGTAGAAAAGGTAACAATGTCTTGATAGCCATCGCCATTAATATCCCCTACTGAAATGGAAGACGCATTATCACAAGTTTGTATACCTGGGTTAATGCTTATTCCGCTGCTTATATTCCAATCAGCCCATACTATTGATGTAGTATTATTTGATGTAACTGTTGACAAAAACATCGGTTCTGGGTTTCCGTCGCTATCAATATCTGTTTCGATGAATTCTTGGTGCTCACCAATTGAGAAAAACCCTCCTCCTGCCGAGGATGAGAAACTTACATCCAGTGCTGTTGATTTCATACTGCCTGATGTAGGAAACAAGATTCCAGGTGTTGGTGTATTTCCTGGAAATACATCGGTTGTAAAATATTCATTTCCATCATAGAATTGATTCTGATGGCCTAAATCGCCATATCCTAAACCTGTGAACTCCCATTCACTGTTTCCGTCTTGGCTAACGTCAACCCATACAGCACCTGGGCTATCATCATCCGAGTCAATACTTATTTCAAGAGCTGACGTAATTATTGTAGAGTTTCTAGGAAGGTCTATGCTTGCGCTTGTATTCGTTACATTTCCTTGTAAATTAATTTCAACTGTAGCAAAACCTCCGGTGAATAAAATGTGATCTGTCGATTCGCCAGCAGCCGATGGTAAAGTCATAGGAGCTAGTGAAAATAATAGTAGAGCGACCAAAAAGCCAGCAGATTTCCTTCTCAAATTACCACCCGAGTTGTTTGATGAGTAAGTTGCCCCTTCTTGGGTGTTACCCATGATATCTCAATCGCGTTAACTTTTTACAAAACTGTGTTTATTGCGGTAATGTAATATTTTAAATGAATTCGATTACATTATTTACAAGTGGGAAACAGCCCTTTAATACACAAATAAAACCACTATTGTAACAAGCGGCTCCTTTGTTGTGTGGCTCCAGATTCGGACCAAACAAAAAAGTCGCTAGGAGCAGGGAAGAAAAATGGATGACGAAGCCAAAGTTCTAATCAGAGCAGGTGATGTAGAAATTGACATATCCGGCGCACAAAATAGCGTCGATGACAGGCTCATCAGAATCAAAGCGGACGATACTTGGTCGATTGCGCTTTCGAGAATTAGAAATGCTCGCGAGCGAGCTATCGAAGCAGCAGTTGATGCTGCTAGAGATGCGGGATTGCCTGAAAGGGGTTCCGCGTTCCGGGCCCTAATCGAAAACTGCAGCCTAATCAGAAAACCAGACCAAGTTCTCGGCGCAATCCAATATCTCAGAGACGTGGAGGGAATAAATGACAGCCCGCCAAGAGTTATCGACCAACTCTTTGAGGATGCGGGTCTGGAACCACCCGGTAATCTCTCACTTTACCTTAACAGACTTCGAGAAAGAGGATTCTTGGTTACACCTCCATCTGCACAAGAGAAAAATCGCTATGCTATTTTGACACCGGAAGGTAGAGCGCACTTAGACAAGCGCAGCAGATACTGAGGTGTCAGAATGGTAATGTCGGGCAGTAGCACCGACAGAGAGGAAGAACCTCTAGATTGGTCCTTCCAAAATCATGCTGGAGAATTATTGCGGAGAGGAAACCACCCGAGATCTAATTTCAGAAGGTGTATTTTGGATAATGCAGATTTAACCGAAGGCAACTACACTGATTCTAATTTTAGACGTGCGTCTATGGTCGAAGCAGATTTGATGAAATCCGCCTTCGATAATTGTGATTTTCGAGGTGCTGATTTACGGAAAGCAAGACTAAACCTGTCTAATTTCAGAAATTGTTCGTTTGAAGGTGCTGACATTCGAGGAATTAGAGGAAGGTATGCCATTTGGCAAGGTAGCGATTGGTGGAATGCGAAGTTAGATGATGACCTTGCAAAGGTATTAGCAAAAAAATGGCCCAAGCCCGAGGATGCTTGAAGAACTCTATCCTCCACGCAGAATCATGGCAGTAAGATTAACCAGACGTGTTGACTTTCCAATGTTAGACATGGCTGGGATTGCATTTTACCCCAGGATTTTCGATTTGGCCCACAGATTCTTCGAAGAATCTTGGGAATTAATTTGCGGAATCGATTATCCAACAATCCTAATGGAAATGGAAATTGGTTTTCCCGTTGTGAATATTAATTCTCAATTTCATGCACCATTTAGGTATGGCGATTCAATAACAGCAACTATTTGGATTTCTGATGTCGGAACAAAATCTTGTACATGGCAATATGAATTCTACAATCAAAAAGATGAATTGCTATGGTCAAGCCAGCAAGTCACTGTATGTGTTAGTATGAAAAACATGGAATCATTACCTATCCCACCTCAAATCCGTTCAGGCCTGGAGGGTTGTTCAAATGACTGATGATTTTTCTATTCGAATGAATAACGATGATGGCCTGGCTCCTCCTGCATCTATTTTCACCCCTAGACCTGACAAAAAAGGACCCAAGACTATAGCAATCCTACTAATCATGGGAGCTATTTTGATGATTCTTGTTGGGTGGGGGGATTTTAAAAATTCTATGGCCGAAGATTTCCCTGATGAAGATCTTGATGCAATTTTAGATAACTATCAGAATCAAGAAATCAATATCACTGCAGAACAATACCAAGAATACCACGATGAAGTTAGAGACGACGGAGCATATTCTGTTAGAGGTTACACTCTACTGTTTGGAGGGATACTTGTACTAATTGGCGGAGTCTTACTATTCAGACTCAATATGCTAGGAGTTAAGCTATCTCTTGCTGGATCTACGATTGGATTAATCGGTGGATTTGGAGGAACTTGGATGATGGCTCAAGTTTCATCAGAAATGTTGCCGCAAGAGGTTACTACTGTAACAGAACTAATGTCATATCTCTGTGGAGTTTGTATGCTGATTTGCGTTGCAATGGCTGCTCTTCCAATACTGAATGCATCTGCAAGAGCAGCACTGAATCAAAGTGTTACTCTGACAAACGAAGAAGAATGAATTTGTCCCATGCCTGCTGAGTCGCTTACACGAAAGTCGGTGGGCCAAGGCTAGTAGTAGTAAATGGCGGCCCCACCGCGATTCGAACACGGGTTCGTGGCTCCGCAAGCCACTGTGATATCCAGGCTACACTATGGGGCCAGTGTAACTTCGGCGACCTGCCTTTCCCATTTAAGCGCGACGGGCGTCATACGCGCCATTCAAATTGGGGCCAGTCATTCTCTTTTGCAATCTTCTTGAGGCGCCCTTCAGCATTAATCGCAACCGGATTACCAGTTATCGACATGAAGAATGAGTCAGCATGAGTATTTCCATATCCCCAACAGTCTGATAGGTTATGACCCGCTTTCTCAGAATCTTCTCTTACAATTGGAACCTTACCTTTTCTTCTGGGGACACTCCAACCTTTTTCCGAACCTGACATGATTCCTGTCATTTCCTCAGGCCCGCAGCCATAAACTGCGTCCATCCCAAGATAATCTGCCATAGCTTGTGCCATCGGCATTACAGTGGCTGTAACCAAGACAAGCCTGTGCCCCAGGTCCCTGTGCCAATTTAATCGCTCGACAGCCTCTAAGCTGACTCTTTTTGAGAGTTTATTTTCCACTATCTCTGCAGAATACTTGCGAAGTGTTTCCCAGTTACAGAGTGCTAAATGGCCTCTATTTCTTGCAGCGTCATATATGGACCTACCACGCAATAGATTCCCAATAAATCCAAGGCTCCACATCGTTGTACCGATCGGGATTCGCCAAGGCCTTCTTCGTACCAGCATCCCAGTGAGTGTTTTTTCACTTGATGCATCGAGCAGGGTGCCGTCCAAATCGAAGTAAGCTGTTACGCCACCCATGTTACCTCGCCGGAGATGAAGAACTTTGAGATTGTCGATTAATCAGAGTCCTCTGGGCCGTAAACCCTCCTACCTGCTACATGGTCCTGCCACCATGTAAGTTGAGAATTTAGATGACGCGGTATGAAAAAACCTACTTTCCTTGGCGTTAGCCCATGGTTTTTCAATTTCTTATCGTGGGCCAAATGCGCGACAATTGATTGTGCACTGCATCCTGGATTAGCGAAGACAAAACGCTTGATTTCATCTTTGAGTCTTTGCAGTCTTGCTTTCTTTTGAGTTCCTATACCTCTTGTCGGTGGAGACATAAACCAAAGATCACAGTCAACCCATATCAAAGAGTAGGTTGTTTACCCATTGGTCCCAAACAATGCGAGGGATTTTGAAGCATCGGCCTTTCGGATTGTCTGGTCATCATGGTAGATTCTGTCCTAATAAAAAAAGTTGGAATTCGAAATTACCTCTCCATAGATGTTGAAGTTTGGATGAATCACCCCGACGATATGGACTTCAAACCACGCACCCACCTGAATGGAAACAGATTCTCAATTTCATCTGCAACCAATGGAAAGGAATTGTCTAGCATAGAACTCGATGATGAACAAATGGAAGCTGCAGAAAGAGATCGCCAAGTCGAACTAAGAGTAAAATTTGGCGTACACGGAATGCATGGAAGGCTTAATCGCATTCACCCAATTATTGCCGATGGAAAGGCAAAGAAATTAGCCAATCCTAGCTGGAAGACCGTTCAGCCTATCAATTTCAACTGAATCAGTCGTAAGCTACTTCGGTCAAAACCGGAGTTAATACAGTAATTACAATCTCTAGGGTGTAGTCATTTCCACCATCTGGATCCGGCGCTCCGGGGATTGCAGAATCAGGATCTGCATTTTGAGCAACTATTGTCCAAATCCATTCTCCCTGTCCGAATCTTGCACTCGGTTCACTAAGCAGAGAATCTAATAATTCCTCAGCACTATCTGAATCATAAATTCCCTCTTCAGGAGTTGGATTCAATTCACTATCTTCTAATTCAGCCATAGTGGTTTCATTCCTTGTTAGATTACCCGGGCTAGTTTGGGCGCTGCGCTTGTATGCATCGTCCGCTATCTTCAGTGAAAGCGTGAAGTTATCGGGCGGGAAAAACACATCCTGGTCTAATTCCAATAGCGCCTCATATGCCATAATACGGACCCCCTCTCCAGGAGTCATGTTATCAGACCAAGTCTCACCTTGGGCAAGATAATCATCATAATCCCACTTCAGGGTTTTTTGAATCCAACTAACTTTGTATTTACGAGTCTGAACTTCAATAGTGAATTGCTCTGAAGCAATTCCTCCTTCACCATCATCAACAGTCAATGAACCTAGAATTGTTCCACTTTTTTCCGTTGGCAGGTAAACTATCTCCTCAGTAGAGTCTACGTCATTTCGAGTCTCTCCATCCCCATTACTGTCCTCAAGGAAATTCAAATCCCACATGAACTTCATTGGGCTTCCTTCAGGGTCTATTGTTCCTGAAGCATCTAACATTGCTATATCGCCACTACGAACAACCTCTGGGATTGACAGATTGATTTGTGGCACACCATTTACTCTAACCAATGCAGTGGTGGAGTCTGTCCCTCCTCCATCATTAGTTACTGTGAGTTTTACATTGAATTGACCCGAGCGGAGGAACTGGTGTGAAGTAAGTCCTGAAATTGTAGTGGTTTGTGTACCATCTCCGAAATCCCAAGCGAATTCGGTGATTACTCCCTCGATTGCATCGGATGTCCTTGCATCAAATGTCACTTCTTCACCAACTTGGATTTCTGTTGGTGTTGCAATTAATGCTGCTCTAGGGTCCGTTTTTGAATCGAGGACAGCGGTGCAACCAGCCAATAACTGCACCAGCAAGAGAGTGCAAAGGAAGGTCGCCCTCTTGCTGTTCATGGCTATCGCTTGAGCGCTTCTTATCTAACCCTGTCCCCTATATGGTCGATTTATTTACGATTCGAAACTCACTTCTGACGGTAGGTCGCCTATGATTTCAGCGTTCTCTAATACATCGTCATATTCTGATTCATCAACGGTATTTAAGTCATAATTTGAATTCATCTCCTCGTCTAAAAGGTCTTCAACATCAACGTCTCCTGAATCATATTCAGGGGTTGCTTCAACAACTTTCGTTTCGCTAATTTCTTCATCATCAGAATCAAAGATTGACTGGGCCTCCTCAAAGAGTGCGTCTTTATCCAATTCTGGTAAATCTACAGCGATTTGTCTAATTGGCTCTTCGCTCTCTTCTGGTTTTTTCTTAAACCAGTCTCGGAAACCCATGTATATGCCTGAAGGTATTATAGAAATAGAAATTTTGTAGTGATGTTCATTTGGTACGGCCGTTAGGATTGGGCATGGTCGATGTTCTTCAAGGGCATAGAGTCTTAGCATTCGACCTAGAAACAACTGGAATTTCCACAAATAGCGATAAGATCGTGCAAATAGCATTAATCGGTGCTGATTCTGATGGAAGTCCGATCCATTATGAAGTACTAATCAACCCACAGAGGCCCATACCTCATGGAGCATCTAATGTCCACGGAATCTACGATTCCGATGTAAAGAATGAGCCTAACTTCAATCACTATGCTAGAGAGATTTGCGAACTGATGAAAGGCTCAGTAATCGTTGGGCACAATGCACGGAAATTCGATATGCCATTATTAGAAAATGAATTCTATCGTTGTGGCATATCTCCGCCCAAACCAACTGTTGTTTTGGATACCTTGGAAACTGTTAGACGTTTGAAAATCCCTCGGCCACACAACCTTGGAGCGCAGTGTGCTAGGCACGGAATAGACCTATCAAACGCTCACGATGCTGCTGCAGATGCTGCTGCAAGCCTTCTTCTTTTGTGGAAATTGATGAGAGATCACCCCTCAAGTTTCAGAAGATCTCTAGAAGAGATTGAGCAGTGGTTAATTTCTGGTGAAGCAAGAAAGGATGAAAGTGAATTAGGCCGTTCACTTTCCGATTTGGATTCCCTTGACAAGAATGGAAGAATAAAGCTTGAGGATGGCATCTACATCGTTGCATTTGGTAGACACAGGGGCAAGGATTTGCAAACAATCGAGAATGAAGACCCTAGATATGTCGATTGGTTAACATCCCCAAAAGGTGTTGAAGATGATGATGCTAGAGAAATTTTGAAGGATTTTGTTTCAAGCATCAGAAATAGGTGACCATGCTAAAACATCGCACCAATGCCCTACTCTCCAAGTTTCTCTATTGGCCATTGCACTTCCAATGAAAATTGGCCCTTGGTGCCCGGTTGCCAACAACTCTTGAAGCGCTTCCTTTCCTCTTCCGTCGAAATTAATTGGAACCTGAATACCTGTCGGCATAGCTCTTCCCTCGGCATTAGCTGGTTCGCATATTTCTGCGATTCCTGAACCATTCACGTCATCGAAATGGTGGAGTAGGATTACAGAATCCGAAAAATCTCCAGTGCCAAGAGTGCCATTCTCTAGTCGCCAGTTCCACCAATGTGGACACCAAGCCTTCCAATCACAAAAGCCTCCACATGATGATTGCCCAGGTGTTGCTTCTAGTGGTATATCCGTTGGCTTTGTTGCTTGCCACGCATCTAGTGCATCTTCCATTACAGAGTCTCCGCTAGCGGTATACCTTGTTGCATTTTCAGTATACCATCCTTCAGTCTTTACCGGTGGAGCATTTGGATTATTTGAGAGAAGAATGTCTCTGTAGAGCAATAATTGCCTCTCTACCTCTGGCTTCAAATTCGTTTCTGGCGCTCTTCCTGTTTTCAAATCTGCAACTATCCATCCTTGCAGTTCTCCTTTTTCATCAACGTCGGCAAAAAGCATATCCAAACGGCCCATCAATCGATTGTCGCTAGTGCGTAATTCTCCCTCAACCGCGATAACTCTTGAAAGTAAATTTCTCCAAATTCCAACGGTCGTTTTCAAAGGAGTTAATCCTGGCGCACCTACGAACTCAAGCAGCATCTTGATCGCACCTCTTTGCATTCTTTTCGCTTTGTCCCATTCCTTCTCTTTCCACATCGGTCTTCTAGGTGTTGCAAAGAAAATTTCTTTTTCCTCTTCCCATCTTTGCTTGAGGAATTTTTCTGCAATTTCTGGCAACCAGTGTGTTTCTTCAGATTTCCTTCCGGACAAATCTATCTGCAATAAATCCTCGATACTTGCGTGAACAGCAGTCCCCAAACTCGCTGCCATACCGGCTTTTCTTGGTAAGCGTTGACGACTTAACCAATACATTCTGGGACAAGTCTCAAACCTATTCCAAGCCGATGGCGACAAGGTGTGAGGTTTTTGCTCGGCCATGTTAGGCCATGTATGGACCACCTTCAAATTGCTTGGGTTTATTCTGAATAAATTAGGGGGCGAGATTATACACGAGGTCTTGTGTCCCTCACACATGGAACAGGCAAAGGTTTGGCTTGACAAAGATGTTGACCTCGAAGATGCGCTCGTAGTCTGCTGTTTTCCGAGCGTAGGAATGGTTTCTAGCGTAGTTGCTCACTTTTTGATTGACCACTTGAACTTAGAATATATTGGGGGCGTTGCACATCCAAAATTACCAGCGATTTGTTTAGTTCAAGACGGTGTGCCGCTACCGCCTATTCGTGCATATGCGGGTGAACCTATCTGCAAGATTGAAGGGGTTTGTGACAAGGTATTGTTACTCATGAGTGAAATGATTGTTCCAGATCCATTAGTTCACGACATTGTTGGTTCGCTATTTGAATGGTCAAGAGAACAAAAGGCAGCCGTTGGAGTTCTAATCGATGCATTCGCCCGCAAGGGAATGAAAGGAGGATTGAATGGAAATGAACCATTGGTTGAGTATGAGGATACCGAAGATGTTGACATTCTAGGAGTTGCCGCAACTCCAAAAATGGCTGAATTACTAAAAGAAATGGATATTCAATTACTTGAGCAAGGAGTCATTAAAGGTATGACTGGAGCAATGTTAAGCGAGGGTGCAAGTCGTGGAAGAAATATCATGAGCATCATGGTTGAAGCCGATCCAAGATTCCCGGATGCCAGGGCTGCTGCTGTAATAATCGAACAATTGAATAAAATGATGCCAGTTGTAGACCTCGATCATGAGCCTCTTCTGGAAGAAGCAAAGCAATTGGAAGAGCAAATCAGAAGCATGATGGAAGGTGCTGAAGGAAGTCCTTCACCGGCATCAACTTCTATGCTTTATGGCTGATTTACTCACGACTACTAAGCCCACAAGCAGCAAAGAGATACTTGCCCAAACAGGGAATAGTAACACTGTCTCTTTGGGAATAAATATCAGCAATGTTTCGCCCCGTGAAAATTCACCGCCCATTCCTGCAGTTATTAGCATCAATGCGACTGATATCATGCCAAAACATGAATGACGAATATCAACTTCTCTACCCCAGAACCTTCTCAATAGAACGCCTATCGCTATACCTGTTGAAGACATTGAAAGGAGCATTTTGTTTGCCAAGATTGGATTATCTAAACCGTCTCCAGGTGATGCATTAATCCCACTAATTATTGCAAAAGGTGTGGCCAAAAGACCGAAGAAAAGAGCCCAATGAGCTACGGATTCTCTAGAAATTGGACCTTTCTTCAGTGCACAGAGTAAGAATGCAATACCAGCAAGGGCAAACATCCCAACAGTCAATTCTGTAGCAATCACATGAAATGTTCCGGCAGATATCATCGATATGCCTCCTGCTCCATTTCTTCAAGGTACTCATGGCCATAATACTCCCATTGCTCCATATTCCAACCATCCGGTAAACCGCCTTCAGGCAAGGGCGGTATTGTATATTCGTTAGGTTCTATATCTTGCGCATGATCGATTTGAGAAAACTGTGAATTGACTTCTGAGGTGTTGTCGTATTTAGTATCCCAAGATCTCTTGTGGTCTGGTCTTCGAACTATAACTATCCCAATGCAGATAATAAAGAGAGCGAAACTTTGCATGTACAAAGCAAACTCGTCAACTTCCCAACCCGGTTCTTGTGCTGTTAGTCTGAACCATGGAGATGTTTGAGTCGGGCCCTCGCCTTCCAAAATTACCCTCCACTCAACAACCCCAGGATTAACAGCTGGAGGAATCGTAAATTTGTCATCAACGACTGGAAGACCGATTATTTCTGCGCCACTTTTCATCTCTACAGTTGCTTTTTCTGTGTTTACCGTCTCTAAGGTTATGATGGTCTCTTCACCCAATTCACGTTTGTTAATCGGCTCCCAGCCCACCGATAGTCGAGGTAGGTTCTCTGGGACTTCGGTAACAGTTACCTGCTTTGACTCGGAAAAGCCAGTCATGGCAACCCCGCCTTGGGGGGACCCGTGTTGTATTCCCAAGTAGAGATTGTAATTACCCGGATTTGAGGGGGCTCGCAAAGTCCATATCTGGGAAATCATGCTAACTGAGGAAAAAGAATCAACAATCTCAACATAGTTGTTCTTACCTCCATTCGGATCGGTTATAATTTCCCATCCATCGCTGGCAGGCAGGTCTTTAGCACCGTCTGGATTGGCCAACAAAGTTAACCCAACCATATTGTTTGAACTTACATCTGCAAAGCTTACAGTAGTCTTGATTTCAGTTAACAGACCTGCGTAAACTTCTTCCTGATATTGAATATCTAGCTCAGCATCTGACATCCCATTTATCGAGGGGTCACCATGACATGAGCCTGCACAGTCTCTTGAACGCACAGAATCTCCTTTTCCACCGGGGTTAGCGGTTGACACAGTAGTCGATAAAATCATCAACAGCAAGACTATTGCTATCTTATATCTCATTCAATCCCTCCTTGGCAGGAATGAATATGCTATTCCAATCAATCCAATCACTAAAAGGACAATACTGAACACTAAGCCAGCGGTTTCACTTGGGCCAGGTGATTCTGGCACTAAGTTTGCGCTTAATTCAACAGAATCGCTAACAGAAGGACTGTCGTCTTGGATTACTTGGCCATCAACCACAGCTAAGATACTGTAATTGTGTATACCTACGATGATTGGGGTGTGCTTGTAAGTAAAGCCATCAACAATATCGATCTGTTCCCCGTTGTGAATGATTGCCCATTCCTGGGCATTGCCCCTCCATGTCAGCACAACGTCTCTATCCTCGAGTTCGGCGTTAACGTCCCCAGCAACAGGGGGAGGCGTTCCAAAGAAAGTCTGAGATTTTACGTCGCTTGCACCTAAATCATCAATCACCCTGAGTTCGAGGTTTACTTCACTTAGCATGACAAAGGTGTAAGTCATACCACTATGCACTATGATTTCATCAATACTCCATATAGCATTTACAATCGCTCCGTCGACATCGCTTGAGTCTGATGCAGAATAGGTAACTAGACCACCTCTAATCAAAGAATCAGGTGGAGTAATGGTTGCTACCGGTGGAGTGTTTGTAATTGTAAAATCAACAATTAGCATTGGGCCATCATCTTCTCCATCGTTGGGAGTAACCATTAGTGTCCAAATATCGCCTGCACCTAATTTATTGGCTGGGATACTCGTACCAATCTCGTCTGTCATGAACCCGTTTCTCATCCATGACCAATTCAGAATTACAATATCTCCGTTGGCATCCTCAGATATTATAGATGGAGCAAGATCTACAAGAGCGCTTTGAGATAGAGTCCCATCATAGGATAATGTGGGAAGAGAATTTGCAAGAATTACGGTATCGGTCAGAGTGTTAGAATTAACCATTTCATCGTCATAAACAGATAGCGTAAGCGTTACAATCTCTCCGTCATTAGACCATGTTTCGGTGGTCTGTATCTGATCACCGTCAGCATCATAGGCGTCATAAGTGTAGGTTGCTTCGTTCTCGAAGTATACAGCGTCTTGATCAATTTCTAGATCTGTTAGAACTGGTGCTGAGTTGCGAATGAGTACTGCGCTGCTTTCCATCCATTCGGAATGTTCCTCTCCATCTGTCACACGAACACGCACCTTCCAAGACTCGCCCTTGGAGGTGTAGAATGAAGGGAGAGTGGACGAAGAAACACCGCCAGAGGTGCCTTGCCAGTCCCACTCGTAAGTTAATTCATCATTGTCAATGTCTGTGGCCTGAGCTGTAGCAATGAGATCATCTGTAGTGTAATAAGGTCCACCAGTAATTGAAACACTTGTAACAGTGGGAGGCGTATTATCGCTCCCTACATTAATGTCCGGGGTAGTAAACCAATCGCTATCTATCTCTCCATCGTTGACTTTTATTTTTGCATACCAAACATCACCATCTCGAATTGCAACTGACGGGATTGTAAGATCGCCGTCAAATGCTGAAACCTTGGACCCATCAACATACCATTCAGTATCACTAACTGTTAGAGTATCACTATCAGCATCGGAAGATGTATAGATTAAAGTCAGGTTGTCAGATTCTAATGCTTCATTGGGTGTTATCTCTGCAGAGCTAATTATCGGAATAGAATTTACAATAACCAAATTTGATGAATGAACTGGTGTTCCATTATCTGTTCCATCACTAGGAGTAACAGTGACGTTCCATGATTCACCTTTACTTGTAATGGAAGGCGGGACCGTTGTTTGGTCATTTCTTGAACTCACCAGTTGATCGTCCTTGTACCACCGGATCTTAGTTCCAGATTCTGGATCGTTATCAGAGTCTTGATATGAGTAAGATAGACTCAGTGTATCTAACGTAACCGGATTAGATGGTGACAACTGGACATTCGATGCAGAAGGAGGATTGTTAGAAGGAGGGGGGCCTCCCTCAGGCACAGTGATCGTTGCGGTAGACCAAGCATCTCCACTTGTTCCGCCATTCCCATTTGCAGTCATGCCGGCGATTCTGAATTGTACTTGCCCAGAGCCTGCAGATGGCGCAATCCAATCCACGCTCCAACTACGATAATTACTGGTCGTGTGGGTTGCGCTAGTACCTGCTGAATTCACCTTAACCGCCATTACTCCGACGCTGCCTCCTGTGGTGAGGGTCCCTTTATTTGCTTCTAGTGAGAATCCGCCCGCTGAACCACTAACGCCATTACTTACTGAAATTGAGAGGGTGTATGTTGTACCAGGGACGTATGAGGAGGGGTGGCCAGACATCGACACAGTGGCACTAGACCCATAATGGCAACCGCAACCATTCCCTGACGAGTATCTTCCGTTACTGTTTCCTAGAGATGTTGGGATGGCTGACGCCATCAAAACTAATACCAACAATATTGATACGGTTTTCAAGCGCATGCTTTTGGTACGTTTGTGGCCTTTTTAGTATCATGTATGCGAGTTAGAACTCAAACAGTGTTTTTCGACCCTTTCTTGGTTCAGCGATTTGGGAAAACAATTCCTCCTCACTCCATACTTTAACACCAAGCGATTCTGCTTTTGCAAGCTTGCTTCCCGCCTTCTCTCCTGCAATAAGAATGTCTAGGTTCCTACTAACACTCCCAACAACCCTGCCTCCTGCGTTCTTAATGACAAGAACGATTTCCTTTCGGGGACGAGACAAGGAGCCTGTTATGCAGAATGATTTGCCATCAAAAATACCGGTTGCTGACTCTGTTTCATCTGTTACATCAATTATTTCAGATAATGACTGAATCAACATTTTACGCTTGGTAATACCATCCCTGAAGATACCCGCAACCTTTTCTCCAATACCATCGATGGTTGTAAGTTCCACATCATCTCCGTCTGCGACCCACAGTAACAATTTTCCAAGTGAAATGAAGTATTGAGATATTGTCGCAGCAACCTCTGGGCCTATCCTCTCAATCCCTAATGCATGCAAGAACTTGGATAGAGGCATGCTCCTTGTTTTTGCCAACTCATCTAACACATTGTAAGCGCTTTTGTCGCCTATCCTTTCCAAACTAGTTAATTGTGAGTGGTTTAATTTATACAAATCGGCTATCGTGGAAACCAACCCTGAATCTAGTAAGGCTTCAATCAATTTTTCACCGATTCCGTCCATTTCCAGAGTTCTACACCAGTAAGTAAGGGATCTTGCCGTTCTTGCACTACATTCCAATGAAATGCATCTAAGAAATGCCCCGTCTTTCTCTAGACTTCTGTTACACGATGGGCAGAGGTTTGGAATACTTATCTCAGTAAATTCCAATTTGCCTGTGAACTGACTGCCGTCTGCATGAAATCTGTTTGAGATGTCAGAGTCTGCCGCCTTTCCTAAATTTTCTATTATTTTGGGAATTACGTCCCCCCTGCGTGTAATCTTCACCTTATCTCCAATTTTGATGCCTAATCTCTCGACTTCCCCTACATTGTGTAGAGTTACATTTTCTACGGTAACTCCACCAACCATCTGTGGTGCTATTCTCGCAACAGGGGTTACAGCCCCTGTTCTACCGGTTTGCCAATCTACCTCCAACAATACCGATATTGCTTCTTGAGAGGGGAATTTCCATGCTAATGCCCACCTAGGATGGTGGGCGGTCATTCCAAGGTTTTCCCGTTGTTCTAAATTATCTAGTTTGAATACAATGCCATCGATTTCAAACTCGTAGGATGGGCGCTTAGCACTCCATTTAGATGTATATTCAATCATTTCTTTTTGTGGGGTTTCTGAATCAAAAATTTCCCATGGAGCAGGTTCTATTCCTGCTTCTTGTAACCAGGAAAGAAGTTCACTGTCATTCACAGCGTCTGGACTATTATTTGGAAATTTAACATCGTAAGCACAGAATACTAGATCTGAAGCATCTGCCTTTCCATCCCCGTGTTTTTGCCTAAGAGCGCCTGAACATAGATTCCGAGGGTTCGGTGAAACGTCTCTGTATTTTTCCTTAAAAGTAGCCAATGGCATTACAACTTCTCCACGCACATGGCAATCTACTGGTAGATTCAGTCTATTGGGAACATTCGCCACCAACTTAGCGTTGAGCGTTACATCTTCCCTTCTTTCACCACTACCCCTTGTAGCTGCTCGATGCAAATTTCCAGCAACATATTCCAAGGATAATGCCGAGCCATCTAACTTAGGTTGAGCAAGATATCTTTTACCTCCAAATGTAGATTGAGTTACAAAGTGGATGATGTCTTCGTCAGAAGTTCCCTTATCCAAGGAACGCATTGGAAACATATGTTCTACCTTTACAGTTCCAGGAAGCGGTTCTGGCCCAACTTCATGCAATACAGAATTCTCAGGATCTAAGCGTTTCAATTCATCCCACAAAGCATCAAATTCAGCATCAGAAATTTCCGGTGCTGAATGATTGTAATACAGTTCGCGATGGTAGCGAACTGCGTCGGCTAGATATTTGATTCGGTCTTCTCCGGCCATAATTAATCACCAACGCCAATGCCTATCAATGTCACGAAAATTTCAGCCCTAGAAGTTCAACGTCGGGTAGTGGACAACGGGTCATTATTGCTTTAGTCAATATTCTGATGTGTATCTCTGCAACAACATGAACTACAGACTGAAACATATGTCCCGCGTGAACATTATTGTCATCATCAGACCAACAACAGTGAATGTGTGTGAACGCTTTTCCATCCTCTGTTCTAGCAATATTTCCAGAAAGGCTGACTAGCTCAGACGGGGAGTCCAAATTTCTGCGAATGTAAACCCCCTCTTCGTTCATATAACCATATAGAGTATTTCGAGTTCTACCAATTCCGCTTGTAATTGCAGCAGCATCGATTCCCACTTCATCGGCCAAGGACTGTAGTGTGGCATGGATTTCTTCGCCTGTATCAATTCTTACAAACAGGTCTTCACCGCTACGAGTCCACTCCATGTTAATCTGGATTCTGTGGCAATCAATTAGGATTGTCTTGATTTATATCTGATTGAGACGAGCATTCTCATAGTGTGGGCATGTGGCAGGCCCATGGGTGAAGGTGGTCCTTTCAGAAGACTGTTGAGGTACATGACGCCTCACAAAGGGACTATCCGCCTAGCAACATTGTGTTCTGTTCTGAATAAGATATGGGACCTAGCACCTCCTCTTTTGATCGGTCTTGCTGTTGATGTAGTTGTGCAGAGAGAAGAGTCTTTTCTTGCTGGATTTGGAATTGAAGATGCTTGGCATCAATTGATTTTCCTTTCAGTGCTTACTTTCTTTATTTGGGGCTTAGAGTCTTTGTTCGAATACTTTTACGGGATTTTATGGAGAAATCTGGCTCAAACTGTTCAGCATGAATTACGACTTGAAGCATTTAGTCATGTGCAAAAACAAGGCATGGGGTGGTTCGATGAAAGGCAAAAAGGAGATATTTTGGCCATTCTAAATGATGACATAAATCAACTAGAGCGATTTTTGGATAAAGGGGCAAATGACCTATTGCAGGTTACAACTACCGTAATTGTTGTCGGCGCCGTATTCCTTGCAATATCATGGAAGGTCGCTCTATTTGCGGTTCTACCGATTCCAATAATCATCTGGGGCTCTTTCCTCTATCAAAGAAGTCTAGAGCCAAGATATGCCGAAGTACGCAATACTGCAGGCCGATTAAACGCTCTTCTTGAAAATGATTTATCTGGAATGTCCACAATTCAATCATTCACAGCAGAAGAAAGGGAATTGAAGCGTGTTGAAGATTTGAGTAATGAATACAGAAATGCGAACAAGAAAGCAATCAGGCTATCTGTGGCCTTCGTCCCAATAATCAGGATGGCTATTCTTTGTGGTTTCACTGCAACATTATTACTTGGAGGATGGTTAACTCTCGAAGGAGTTCTAGCGATTGGCGCTTACTCTGTTCTTGTGTTTATGACTCAGAGATTACTATGGCCTCTAACCCGATTAGGAGAAACGTTTGATCTCTACCAAAGAGCCATGGCTTCATCAACAAGGGTACTAGACGTACTTTCTTCACCAACTGAAATCAAACAAGGAGAATACATGCCCAACCCAGAATTAATATCTGGATCAGACATTGAATTGAAGTCGGTTAGCTACGCCTATTCTGGTAGAGAAAATGTATTCGAAAATCTAGATCTCAAAATCAGGTCTGGCGAGACTACCGGCATAGTTGGGGCTACAGGTTCAGGCAAAACAACATTGATTCGGCTCCTATTGAGGTTCGCAGAACCAACTGAGGGAAGTATCGAATGGGTAGGAAAATCTCTTCCTGATTGGAACCTTGAAAAATTGCGTTCATCGATGTCATTAGTAGACCAGCACATCACGCTATTTCCGACCACTATTATGGAAAATATCCGATATGGAAACCAGGATGCCACTGATGAACAAGTCAAGGCAGCCGGCTTAATCGCAGAAGCATCTGGCTTCATCGAAGACTTGCCTGACAGATGGGAGACGCTAGTGGGTGAAGGCGGACATCGTTTGTCTGGAGGTCAGAGACAACGCCTCGCAATAGCGAGAGCGGTTCTGAAAGATGCCCCGGTTCTAATTCTAGATGAAGCAACCTCCGCAGTCGATAATGAAACCGAAGCGGCATTGCAACGTTCAATTAGTAAAATATCTAGTAATAGAACTGCCATAATTATTGCTCATAGACTATCTACAATCCGTAATGCTGAAAGAATAATTGTGTTAGAAAATGGGAAAATTATCGAAGATGGAGAACATGATGAACTGGTCTCTAAACGGGGCACCTACGCCCGAATGTGGGCGGTTCAGACAGGCCAAAATATCTGAAATTTTAGTGATAAGAAAAAATACAGTCTATTATATACACATTGAAAAACGGATAATCGATGAACAAATCTAACCTAACTAGAACATCAAGCCTAACATTGGTGGGAGCACTGTCGTTACTAACACTTAGTAGCGTAGCCGCAGATCCAGCAGGTACAGCAAATGGAATGTTAAAAGAAACCGACATGGTCGGTGTCTCATTCTGGATTGCAACTGCTATGATGCTGGCGTCAACTGTGTTCTTCATCCTGGAAAGACAGAACGTAGCACCTAAGTGGAGAACTTCCATGACCGTTGCAGCGCTAGTTACTGGTATCGCTTGGTACCACTACACATACATGCGCGAGCACTGGATCGCTGAAGGCGATTCGCCACTGGTCATGAGATATATCGACTGGTTGATCACCGTGCCACTACAGGTATCTGAGTTCTACCTGATATTAGCTGCTATTGGAGTTGCATCTGCTGCACTATTTTGGAGACTTTTCGGAGCATCCATCATTATGCTAGTTGCTGGATTCCTATCAGAAGCAGATCTAAAGTCAGTACCTGATTCAATGGAGTACCCACTGTTCTTCATTGGAGTATTAGCATGGATATACATCATCTATGAACTATGGGCTGGAGAAGCAAAAGAAAAGGTCAGCGATGCAAGCGAAGGAACACAATTTGCCTTCAAGGCAATGGCAATTATCCTAACCGTCGGATGGGCAATTTACCCACTAGAATGGCTAATGGGACAAGATGCTAGTGACGCAGGTATCGACCGCTTGAACATACTATACAACATTGCTGACGTAGTCAACAAGACTGCATTCGGTATGATGGTCTGGTATGCAGCAACCATGGACACCAAGGCTTCCTCATCCGAGGAATGAATCACTCTTCTTCATGAAGAATTGTGATAATCAGGTTAGCCGCTTTATCAAGCGCTGATCTGTCTCCGCCAAGGGGTAGGGGCCCAAATGGGCCCCACCCCTTGCGCAACAACATTATTCTCTTTTTTGGCTGCTTTTTAGCAAGCCGCAATCTACTCCATTCATACTTCTGACCATCTGCAAAGAGATGAGTGCTAGTAACCGCATACCTCTTTGGCACGAGTAATGAGATTAGGTGTAATGCAAGCAATCCATCCCAAATCCAAACCCAAATAATTGGAGTATCTGATAATTCTGCCAACATCCATGGAAGGACCATCATTGCACCCAAGGTCATCAGATTGGCCCATTGACGTGAGACCTCCTCTGATTGATTAGACTCCCAAGCAAAGCCGCCATTTGATAAATCGCCTGTCGAAGGTATATCGACTCTTTGTCGAGCTAACCACCAGGCGTCCCATGCGACAATTATTGCTAGAATTATTACGCAGAACTGAGCCATATTTTCTGGATTAGGAAGTGTGCTTGCGATGTCCCTCATCAATACACTTCCCTTTTCTTGCGCATCAACATAAATGCTGCTGCTACAAGGAACAAGAGTACGAATATGGTCGTTCCAATAATACCACTATCAGCGTCCTCATCAGATTGTGCACTCTC
>Ga0163110_10000052_pt1 | contig 55885 bp, 37 predicted proteins | sample CRUFie1St17metaG_FD_108703 | JGI IMG/M metagenome (GOLD analysis project Ga0163110, IMG submission 108703) | Marine microbial communities from the Costa Rica Dome - CRUD Field 142mm St17 metaG | ecosystem: Environmental > Aquatic > Marine > Oceanic > Photic zone | place: Costa Rica: the Eastern...
TACCATCGTTTTCGTCAACATCAAGGATATCATCATTATCATCGTCAGGATCAACACCGTCATTCAGTCCGTCATTGTCGTGATCGCGTGAATAGTCTTCACCGTTCGGTCCAATGTCATTCCAATTGTCAATGCCATCATTATCGATATCAAAATCTACGTTATCTCTGACACCGTCGTTGTCATGATCATAGATGTCTGTGTTTGGGTTACCGTCATTGACTTCGTCTTGGTCGTCAATTCCGTCTCCATCATCGTCATCATCATCTGCATCGTCGATACCATCGTTATCGTGATCCTCGGGGTTAGCATCCTGGAAATCAGGTATGCCGTCGTTGTCGTCATCGAAGTCTAGGTCATCAGGGATGCCGTCTCCATCGTTGTCGTTCTCACCGTTCTGTTCTTGATTCTCGAGCTGTTGGTTTTGCTGCTGATCGGATTGTTGACCCTGTTGTCCTTGATTGGAGTCTTGGGTCTGACCTTGTTGCTGTTGGTTCTGACCATTCTGGTTGTTTCCATTCTGACTATCGCCAGTTTGGTCACCTTGTTGTCCAGATTGTTCACCACCAGATTGTTGCTGGCCTTGTCCATTATCTTGCTGCTGACCTTGCGATCCATCTTGACTGTCTTGGCCTTGTTGACCATCTTGTCCAGATTGTGATCCTTGATCTTGACCTTGGCCTTGTTGACCATCTTGGCCTTGACCTTGTCCTTGACCTTGACCTTGACCTTGGTTGCCTTGACCTTGACCTTGGCCTTGTCCTTGACCTTGTCCTTGACCTTGACCTTGTCCTTGACCTTGTCCTTGACCTTGACCTTGACCTTGACCTTGACCTTGTCCTTGTCCTTGTCCTTGTCCTTGACCTTGACCTTGTCCTTGTCCTTGTCCTTGACCTTGACCTTGACCTTGTCCTTGACCTTGACCTTGACCTTGACCTTGTCCTTGACCTTGACCTTGACCTTGTCCTTGACCTTGTCCTTGACCTTGTCCTTGACCTTGACCTTCGCCTTCACCATCTTCTCCTTCACCGCCACCATTTGTGCCGCCATCACCATCACCCTGGTCGTTTCCAGGGAAATCAGGGTCATACGCATCAGGTATTCCGTCACCATCTGAATCAGATGATGAACCGTCGTTAGGATCGTTTGGGAACGGATCAGAGCCGTCAGCTACACCATCACCGTCAGTATCAGAACTATTCGGGTTTGTACCCGCGTTGTACTCCTGGGTGTTGGTTAAGCCATCGCCATCTGGATCTGCGTTCGCATCACTAGCTGAATTAGGATTTAGCCCATAAGCTACTTCCCATCCATCCGGTAATCCATCGTTGTCAGTATCTGCATTATTCATGTCTGTTCCTGCAGCCTGCTCCTCCGCATTGGTTAGTCCATCTCCATCCCAATCTGCTCCACCATCAGATGGATCGAGTGGGTCAGAACCGTCAGCTTGAACGCCAACTGAACCAGCCATTAGCACTAGGAGTAGTGCAATCAACATACTCATATTCTTCGTTTTCTTCATTTTTTTTACTTCCTTAAAATTTAGTTATAGAGTACCCGCTGTTCTCTCTTTCCGAAAAATGCTCACGCTCATCTTTGTCTGAAACTATTTTCGGGAGAGTAGGTATTACTAGAAATAGAGTTGAATGTAAACTGCGAAATATTAAAAAAAAACGCTAAAATACGGTTTTTTAATATGTTTACTTTATTTTTGTAACTTATTCAACTCCTCCTAATTCTCAATCCAATCTCGCGGGCAATCATAGGGAACCCTCTGTTCCCTCTAGGTAGAGAGAGTAGTGCACACTATATCAATGGTTCCCGAACAAGTATCAAGGAGATAATTTTGATAATTCAGCTCTGAACCTTGCTGAACCTAGGAAATATAATACAGGAGTGGATATAGTTCCAATGACTAAAGCAATAAAGAACAATCCTGACCAGAGTTCAATATCGTTGCCCAATGTGAAATACAGGGTCCATCCTGTGAGAAGCGCTAACCATAATCTGTACCTTCTGCTGAATAAAGCAAATCTAGCCTTAATTACGCTATCAGAATAGAGCTGAGGCACTTCGTCTTCATCCGCAAGATCGTGATCAATTGCACATCTTGCGCATACAAGGTAGCGAGGTCCATTACCACTCACAAATTGATTCTGAGGGTAATTTTGTTTACATAACCTGCAGTATGGCATGTTGTTTCAACTCACGCAGGATGGAAGGCTAATTCAAGGCTACGGTCTTCTAACCTGACGTTTATCAAAAATTGATTCCACCAATACTGGTTCTTGATTAAGAAAAGAAGAAATTAATTCATATCCATGCGGACTTCCAACAGACTCAGGATGGAATTGAATTCCAAAGATTGGGAATATCGGATGCCTTATTCCCATAACCAAACTCTCACTTTGATCCCATGCATCGCAAGTCATAAATTTGTTTTTAGGAACTAAAATTAGACTATTATATCTCATTGAAATCATAGGTGACGGTAATTCGGAGTATAGACCTGAGCTATCGTGTTTTATTATTGAGGGAATACCATGAACCGCCCCTCTTGGAGATTCTGTTAGATCCCAACCAACCGCTAAACCCAATGCTTGGTGACCTAAACACAATCCTAGAACTGGAATATATTTCCCGTCAGAAACTATTTTACCTTCAACGGCTAACCTAGCAAGTTCCATAGTAATCTTAGATTGCTCTGGCCGTGAAGGCCCTGGTCCAATAATGATGTTCTTCGGAGTATAATTTTCCAGCCAAGAGTTGATTCTGTCGGAAATATTACATTGATTTTTAGGCCGCCCTTCTACTATCCTGACTGAGAATCCCAACTTCACAATCGAATTTGCAATATTCTCTGTGAATGAATCTAAATTATCAATTAACAATACATCGGTTGGAAATGATATATCTGAGTCTCCTCGAATTATTTCCCCAACTTTGCAATTCGATTTAGAAAATCCTGGTTTAAGTTTACTAACTGGTTGATTTACTTCAGGGATAGGAATTATTTCTACATCTCTTTTGGGAAGATCTTCTGCTGAAAAACCAGTCCTGAATCCCCATGTAGAATCCGTAATGGCTGTGGCCTTCCAACGTGCTTCTTGGACTTCGGAAGAAGAATTAGAGCCAATTACAATGCCTCCCCCAGCCTGAACCCTTCCATGCCATTTATTTGGACCGGAATGAGCCTCCAAAGTACGGATTAAAATATTAAATTCAGAAATTCCTGATTTAGTATGAAAATGCCCAATTGATCCTGTCCAGGCACTCCTTGGAGAACCCTCGATTTCATTTATTGCTGCGATAGAAGCGATTTTTGGACAGCCAGTAATTGAGCCGCCCGGAAACAAAGCTGATATTATGTTACCAAATCTGATATTTTCGATCAAATTACCCGAAACACCGCTTACTAAATGTTGAACAGTTGACAAGGCTTCAATACGAAAATCTGACCAATGTACCGTACCAGGTCTGCAAATTTTTGATAAATCATGTCTTTTCAAATCAACCAACATCAAATGTTCTGCTAACTCTTTCTCAGATGAGACCATCTCAACACGAAAATTCTTGTCCGCTTGAGAAGTTTTTCCACGTGGATAAGTTCCTTTTATAGGACGAGTGGAAACAACTCCTTTGTCCGTTCTAAGCAAACGCTCAGGACTTGCGGAAGCGATACTCCAACCATGATCATGAACATATAGCCATGATGCATACGGTGAGGGATTTATCTCGATCATTCTTTGGAAAGCATGCCATGGATGATCACGCATTGAACCGACCCATTTCCTTCCGTAATTCAGTTGATAGAAATGTCCTTGCCTTATACTTTGTTTGATCTTATCAACTTTTTTTCCATGCGAGGAGTCACTCTCAGATTCGGGAATAGAAAAATCCCCTAATTTAGATAATATATTATTCTCCACAATAGATAATCCGTTAGTTTCTACTTCTTCCATCCAAGGATGATTGGTAACAGAAATAAGACTTAACTGATTTGTTTTTCTATCATGGATCCACCATGCGTCGGATCTCCAAAGCACTCCCAAAAGAGTCCCCTCTTGTGGATTATTAGGTAAATTTATTCCCACCGACCACCTATTCAAATCGTATCCCAAGACCCCGGTAAATCCTCCGGGTATTACTGGATGATTATCGACGTTTTCATAGGGTAATTCTAAATCTTCAGCTATTCTTATTGCCATTTCTAGAGTACTGACTTGGTGTTCATTTACAGTTTCCCAGGCCAAGGAATTAAATTTTTGGACCAATACTATTAATCGATTATCATTTCCTAGACTTACGTTGCCTTGAAGTCCAGATGAAAATCTAGTTTCGGTCTCTGCTAAAGGCTCGAAAAATAATATACGCACGCTTCCCAAACATGGAAGAAACGAGTGTTCAGATAAATCCGTTACTGGTCCGCCGGAATTTAATATAAGTTCATCTTTATTAGGTAATTCAGATTTTCTATAATATTCCAAAAGTGATACTATAGGATTATCGATAGAATTTGGAAAAGTTCGAAATTCAGGTATCATAATATCAACTCATTTGTTCAATTGTTTCCCATCCTTCTAATAATCGGGATAACCAACAAGACATTGCGGCGTTGTATAACATCCCGCGAGGCTGCCCAATATCTCTACCATCTATCTCACCCAAGGATTGGATGCCCATTCCACTACCAATTACAATCATCTCCCTTGCTCTTAGAATTAAATCCAATGTGATTGTTGCTGGCCTGATAGGAATTCCAGAATTTTCTAAACATTCACTAAGCTGTTCTAGAGTTATTGAATCTAGAGCACCATCTTCCACACGAGGGTAGTATGCAACACCATCCGTATCAAGAAGTATGGGCATACATCTATCACCATCAATTAAAGTTTCATTTTCAATCAATAAAGATATATCAGCATTATTTTCTAGAGCCAACTTTCTAGCGTCAAAGTACGGCTTCCAGTCTCCATGTTTCGTCCCTCTAATCTCTTTATCCCATCTTGGTGCGGAGACTGTAATTGCTTTGAGAACATTGGGCCAAGGTTGATTTAAACGAGGGACTAGAGAATATTTTCCTTCATTTGTAATACTTATTTTAACAAGGAACGGAGGCTGATTTTCTTCTACTATAGACTTCTCACTGAAATTTAGCCTCGTTAGTTCTTTGAATATGTTTTTTCTAAAATTATCTGGCAAAGAAAAATTGAGTCGCTGTGCATGTCTTTCCATTCTGTCAAAATGTAAATTTGCAGCCAATAGGCTTTCTTTTCCATTCCAAGCAACAGTTGACCAGACTTCAAATCGAGGGTTGGGGTTTTCGGTCATGGTAAGCCGTAAACTTACATCTCTTCAATTTCTTCTAAGAGGTTTCACAGAATGTCATCGATAAAAGATGTATCAATATCATCTTCTAATTCGGATAATTCTTCCGCCATTTCATCAAGATCGTCTAAATCGAAATCATCGGCTAAGTCACTCAAATCATCTAGATCGATTTCTTCTTCGTCTACAAGAAGTTCGTCTACAACATTGTCATCAATTTGGGCTGGCGGTAAAGAATCGAGATTTACTTGTTCATCATATTGTACATTATCTACGATATCCGGGGTAAAATCATCCTCGGAAAAGTCATTATCCATACCGAAATCTTCGTCATACATTTGTTCCTCCATTTCTACTTCTAGAGTGCCCATTTCCCATGGTTGTGGTGCAGATCGACCTTTAGGTTTCAAAATCAGTACTCCGCCTAATAATATCATTATTCCTGAAATTAGAGCGATTATCATATTCATATCTCCATCCATTAACTGATTAATCCAAGACATCCCGGAATCATCTAGGCCACCACTATCTGTACCAAACGCAGATTCTGACCAAGGCTGTATTTCCAAAGGATTAACAGCAAGACGATGGACTTCTCCGTCAAACCCAACTATTGCAATCCAGTAGCTAATTTCATTATTTAGATCATATAGATTACCATTTTCAGAAGGAGTTGCTTGCCAAGTGTAACTTGAGTATGGTTTAGCTACATTTTGGAATGCCTCGGAATCACGAGTATCTTCAAATGGTGTTGAGGATAAGAAAATGATATATGATTCAATTGCTGGATCATTCTTGTCATCCCATTCAATCTGAATTCTAGTGCCGGTACTGTCCCAATAAGCAATTATGCCACCGATTTCAGGAATATGAAGCCCTGGATCAAGAATATTTTCGTTAATTAAAGCGATTGAAGATGTTTTAACTCCTTCGTCCCAGTAATTTCCAGATGAATCAACAGGGATTACACTAACCCAAAACATGATGTTCGGGGCCAGCGGACTTCCATCAGAGAATTGCTGTAGTAATACTGGCATTTCCACATCCCTATCAATAATCATAGCCGGTTGTCGATTAACTAGGGAGCTAAAAGGAACAGTTTCAGCAAATATCCAGTATTCAGATATATCCGAAGCCTCACTTTCTTGGAATGTAACAAACACGCCGTCTCCATCATCTGAAGGCCGATCAGTTAACTGAGGAGGATTGATTCTAGAAGGAGGGAATACATCTCCACTATTATCTGAAGGAATTACTAAAACCATATAATTTTGCATGTCAGAAAGGAATACGTTACCATGAATATCATGAGTTGTGATGGTTACATATAGCGGTATTTCGGGTACTATCGACGAAGAGGATGATTGAGAAATAGTCTCTCCGTAATGTGCTTTCTCTACCGTCATCTGAAGTTGATATGCTCCCCCAATTTGCTGCTGATTCAGTGTTATGAGTCCACAAGAAAGAGGTGTGTCAGAACAGTTGTTCCAAGATTCTGTTAAGTCTTCTTGATAAAAGTCAGAAACCCAAATAGTATAGAATGAAAAATCGGTGGCTAGAGACCTATTCCAGATTATGTCAATTGCGGTACCATCATCTTCAGGATGATCGAATGCTGCCAAGCCTTCAACTCTGGCAGGAGGTATACCTACACCACCATTGTTCGATTGAGGAGTCACTTCAACAACCAAAACATCGCTCAAATCTTGGTTACCCCAGTCATCGGATGCGACAACCCCAATCCAGTAGGTAGTATCGTCTAAAAATGGAGAATCTCCAAACGAGGAAATAATTGTAGAGTTAGTTGAACAGTTTGAGACATATGATGATACTGGCCAACCATCCACATTGTTAGGCGGTTGCCAAGTAGAAGCCGGTAATGCAAATATTGTGTAGAATGTGCAATCATCTTCCTGATTTGGAATCCAAGAAACCTGTATCTGTCCGCCCTCGTCATCAGGAACGTCGATTGCTGTAGTTCCTTGGACAGGCATAGGAGGAATGCCGTCGTCAAGTCCTCCGGCGGTTACTATTGGACCGACTATTGTGGCATTAAGTGGATCAGATTGGCCGCTTTGATCTACGCAAACAGCCGCGAACCAATATGTCGATGAAGGATTTAATTGGAGTACGGTGTTATTGCCTGAAAGTGAAGAAATGTCGTAATTATTAGTTAATGCCAGTGCATTTGTGATCTCTTGTTCAACTGCCCAGAGCCTGGTCTTAGCGGAATCCATCTCTGTACATGCAGACCATTCAACGTAGATTGTCCCAGCAGTTCCACCAGAAACTGGATTTGCTGTTAGCCATTCCGGAGGTGATGGGATTTCATCTATCGGAGTCGCATTGAAAGGCCAAGACATCGGCTCACCAACTGAACCATCGGCATATTCTGTAACAATCGCGATTCTGTATTTATTTCCATTGATTAACTGAGACATAACTCCGTCATGATCGGCTTCAGTAATTGTTGCTGATGTTTGAGACCAGAAGGGGACGTGCATGTACTCTGCAAATTGGTCTAACTCTTGCTTAGTAGGTTCCCAATCAGGTATATTTGTGGAGTCCCATACATAGATTCTGTAACCGTACCACGCTGCGTCTTCTGATGCTAGCCAAGTAGCTTCAAGAACACCTCCACCGTCATTTCCACGATTGTTGAAAGAGGTTATGAGAGTTGGGACTTCGATTCTCTCCCAATCATAAGTCATTCGAACACTGATTGTACCATTCAAAGGGGATTGCATCTGCACGTGCAATTGTACAGAATTGGAACCCGGTCCGACGTTTGATATTGCACTTTGGAATCCCGCTTCAATTGCTGGATTTCGGCCTGCTAAATCCCATGAACCACTGTAATTTAATGAGACTGAATTAGCCCATACATTGGATGAGGAGATTGGGCTTGTAATAGTCATAGCTCCGTTATACATTGGTAAAACCCCGGGCAGTGAATTAGAATCATTTGGGATTGAAATAGGATCCGAAGAATCAACCAGAACAGTTGGCATTCCCGGCCGTGTTGTGGAAGTTATATCCCATTGTCTTCCTCCGAAAACTGTAAACATTGGCTCTGCTCTTCTTTGATACTCCCGTGGTTGTTCGATCAAACTACCTTCCCAAACATGAAGGCCATCTTCAGCCACAACAAATAATGAATTTGATTCAATATATGCGTTATTAAGACCAGACATTGATGTTGATCCGATGACTGAATGAGAATCACCCACATCTAGTAGATTAATCCCTCCTGACCCAATCAAAACTAAATTATTACCGTTAGAAACCATCTTAACAGGAGGCCATGATAAAAGGTTAGCGGGGTTTGTACCTGCCTCCATTTGCCCCATTGTACCATTCCAATGTACTACTGGTGCGATATCTGTAGCAACATGGACTCCCCAGGAATCCGCTGCTAGACTTAGCACATTGTTACTTGGTATCATGTCTATCAGATATGTTCCATTCTGTGAATCTGTGTCTATATCCCAAGCAGCCACACCGGGTCGCGTTACACCTTGCCCGTTATGAGAAATGAATAATGACGCGTTATGGCTCTGAATAATTGTTGAATTGCCTACTACCACTTCCCTGGTTACGGAATCTGCGAATGAGATTCCTGAAATTCGATTTCCGATTAGTCCATTAGAATAATCTATGGTATTTTGTATGGAGAAAGTTTCTTCTTCTATTACTGTTAAACCTGCAAGTCCCCCTGCTAGAATTGTGCCGTTACCCTGAATTGGACTGTCTAAAAGCATTAAATGCTCAATTACGGAAGACGGCAGTCCATCATAAGCAGTGATTGGTGAATCCCATCCATTCTTTGTCATGTTAAACATACCAATACCTCCACTCGTTGCAATTAACACGTGATTACTAACTTCGAGGAAATCACGGACAATATTACTTGGTAAACCTGCGATGAGACTTCCTTGACCCCAATTCTCATTATTAGTATTGAACGATTGGTATCCCGCAGAGGTTCCGGATTCGCCCATGAGTCCGACATACATTGTACCGTCATCGTCAATGTACATTCCATCCATTTGTGAGTGAAGAGCTGATGAAGTAGGGTTTAATGTTCGCTGAATTATATCAATTTTATACAGACCACTGCCAGCAGTAGTTACCCAAAGTTTGTCTCCATCTAGTGAAATATCGTTTATGATGTCCCCATCAAATGAATACCCATATTGCCATCTTACAGTGCCATTGACAAGTTCACCTTGCAATACAGAAGACGCGTAGAATGAATTCCAACCTAAGCTAGATGTCGCCCAGACATTTGTTTCATTTGAAATAATATTTAGAATCTTGCCGCTAGTTAATCCTGTTAACTCATCAAAACCGCTTTCTATCAGTCCTGTTGAGTCCAATCTATCAACTCTGTTGATTCCTGAAGTTTGACCAGAACGCCCAATAGCGTAAACAGGAGTGGTTGATGAAGGCGCTTTAACTATTGAACATCCGTCCATACCTGGACTGAGTATCTGACCGTTCACAGTTGATGTTCCAGAAGTAACAATTCTAGAAATGCCTCCTGTTGTATCAAATTGATGCGCTGTTAGCAATACATTACCATCGTGTAACATTCCTCCTGGGAAAATTCTGTCCTCAGAAATACCATCGGCAGAATTGGTCAATGTATCTAAAAATTGATCTGTGTTGTAATTATATCTGTCAATACCTACTCCTTCTTCGTCAAACCCGACATACAGAATTCGGTTGGCTTCATCACAAGCAAGAGCGCGAGCATCATTATCTGCTAATCCATTAGATGTAAAAATGGAAGTAATCCATTCGTCAGTAATTCCATCAGAGTCATGGTCGGCTAAATCATAACGAGCAATTCCACCTTGGTTGCCCCACCAGTTTACAGCGCCAACCGCTATATGGACAATGTCGTCACAAACTTCAATGTCTGCAGTGTAACCACTGGGAATACCAGCACTACCCAAATTCCATGTTGTCCAGTTACCCGATGAACCATTTTTGCGGATTATTTCTGAGTTGGAGTTCCAACCACCGCCATTATAGCTTCCAGCCCATAAATCGTCTCCGACAACTGTCATAGTGTACAATTCATCATTCGCATCTGAGGGTAATCCGTCGTTTACTACCCAAGTATCTAACCATGTTTCATTATCAGGTTCCCATCGTAAAATACCGTCCATACTAGCGAATAAATAATCTCCTTGATAATCAACTATACCTCTGATAGGCCCGGGAATATCCGTCCACTCATCGAGTAATGTCATGGTTTGAGCAGAGAAGCGACGAAGTATATTATCGCCATAAGCAATCCATAATTCACAAGATGAAGCATTTAATGGAAAACATTCTCCGAGGAATTGAGCATTTACTCTTTCAACACTTCCTATAGTATCTAGGGGAGTTTCCCAAGTTTCGTTGGTGACATTCCAACGGGCAATTGTCCCATCTCCATCATTCCAATATTGAGTTGGCCTTATCCCAATCCAAAGTTCTTGAGATACTTGACCTATACTGTGAATCTTGCCACCATAACCAAGTTCTTGTCCTACATCGATTGTGGATTCGCTAGTATTTGAAGTCAGGTTAATCCTCCATATTTCGTCATTAGATTGCCACCAAGCTGTTGACCTTTGAGTTGAATAATGAAGAATATCATCAATAATAATCACATCTTGAGGTGCTGAGTTAGAAAGTGTAGGGCCGCCTGAGTTAAATCCCCTATTCCAATTTATAACCACCGTGTCATTCACTACATCTATTAGAGTCAAACCAAAATCTCCGCCCGCCCAAATTGTGTTTTCTAGATGCCCGGGAATGAGAACCGTTACATCATCATCGTCAATATATCCCTGATTACCGTCCCATGTTTGAAGCCATTCTTGGCTGGAAAGGTTGTAACGACCTATTCCCGTATTTTCAAACCCTATGTACAATATTTCTCCGACTTTGACAACCCTAGCTCTTTGGGTGTCATCACCTGCAGTCCACCTTTCAACTACATCCAATCCTGTTCCTCGATTAATCAGGGATGCTCCCTCATTGTGGCCCGCTAAAATTCGAGTACAACAATTATCAGACAGAGGACTACTTATTGGAACTAATTCCACAGAATACGTCTCACTAAAACGAGCAGATGTGTTCATTGGAGAAACACATTCGTCCCATTCGTAAATATTTCCTTGAATTATTGACCAGCCGGTCCAAGTACAAACTCCACGATTAGTAGCTGCAACTACTCCATCTAAATCGCTTTTGATATCATTGATTTTCCATGGATCATTGTTACCTCCGGGTACATCAGTTTCGAAATACTCCCAACCAGAGCCATCCCATCTAGCCATAGCTTGATTAGATGTACCTCCAGAGTTCGGGACTTCCATACCAACTATCAATCCGCCATAATAATCGAGATGAAGAGCAAGCACATCATTGTCAGGTAAACCGCTGGTTCCGTCTGCATCCCAGATGTCAATAATTTCGCTGGTGTATCTGTCAATTAACAAGATTCCAAATCCGGTTAATCCGAAATAAATTATATCATCGTCGACAACTACAGGAGCTGCTTCTAAGTTGTCTGCTCCGAGAGATTGCCATGATGATAAAATAGATAAATCTTGTAAATTGATCCTCATAACTCCCGCATCCGGAGTTGCGATATATGCTACACCATACCTCGTTACAACGTCATTGATGAAGTCTGAATCTAGGCCGTCTTGTTCAGTGATAACATCTGAAAGTGTCATAGAGGAGGTATTAACGAAAGATAGCCCGTCTTCATAATGACCAACAACTAAAATTTCGGTGTAAGAATCATGAGATAGAGATATTACTGCGTTAGAAGCTATGCCCTGAACTGTGCCCATGTACGATGCGTCTGTATTATCAAGTCTCAGAATCCCCGAGTTAATCGTTCCAATCCATACCCATCCATCAGAATCTTGGACAATCGATGTTATTTCTATGGGGTTTGTAACATAATCAGATATATCTATTGGAGAAAGCCAAGTTTGAGTTGCTTCATCAAATCTATCAATGATGCTTCCTCCTGATACCCATACTTCTCCTTCTTCATAATCATCGACAAATAATACTTGATTCATTTGGTTTGTCGATGGACTACTAACAAGAGTTTCTGTACCATCATTTATTTCTCCAACTAACCGACCTAAAACTCCAGAACCATCTCCTACCAAGACTAATCCTGAATCTGGACTCCTGGCTTTTCCGAGGTTAGGCCAAGAAATAATCTCATTACCATTCTCTTTCAAATCAAAAACAGTTAGTTGTCTCTGAGAAGAGAAGAAAAGAGCGTTTGTATCAAATGTGTGTATGGTGTTAGATGCCAGTATGTACAGCCACCCTTCGGTCAGTCCGAATCCAATGACCTCGTCAGAAGCTAGCCAATTGTTAGTTGACCAAGTCGCCATCCAAGAATCAGATACTAAATTGCGACGATCTATGCCTGCATTATCAGTGGCAATTAGTAATTGAGAACCTAGCAGTTGCAAATCATTTATCTTGTCGGAACTCAAGAAATTACCTGTATTCCATAGAACGTTGTTATTTATTGAAACATTCGTTCCATTGAATCCACTCGAGATAGAGAAATCTAGAACGTGAAGCCCTTGGTGTGTAGAAATGTAAAGTTCGTTGTCATATGATACTAAATCAGTGGCTTCCTTGATAGCGCCTCCAGGGCAAAAGAAGTATGATTCCCAATTACCATCACTAAAGAAATATATATTGCAACCTGAAGATGCCCATATTATCCCGTAATCATCTACTGTTATACTGTCGATGGGTAGTGGGCTGGATATATTATTACCCAAGGAATCCAAACCAGAAGAATCTAAGAGACTACGCTGCAATATCGTTCCATTTTCAGTTCCTATCAATAAGCGATTATTGGATTCATCCACCGCGAGACTTCTGCCGTACACCCCAGATTCGATATCAATGATGACGGTAGAAGTTTGATCATCTAAATGCAATAAATCATCTCCGAGGAGAATATACAATCTCCCGTCTACAGGATTTACAGCACTATCAAAAATCTCAATATCCAACGATGAGAATGAAACTTTTGGATCCGCTGGCCGTAGGGCTTCAATAACTAAGTCTGTTATCGAGATTCCAGTTGGTAATTGCCAACTTGTATCACTGACTGAATTTGGTTTGAGACGGGTATCAAGAATGCCCGCTGAATCGACATCTGGTTGGTTCTCTGTGAATGAGTTTTGGACTCCGAATCCTCCTAAATCTGTCCAATCGAGTATTGGAGTCTGGGTATCAAGTAAGGTGATTTGAGGTTCATATGCCCACAATCCATCAGACCCATCAACTTTGACTTCAAAAGTCATATTATCTATGAGCGCGCCAGGTGCAAAATCTAGAAATAGATCTCCATATGCAAATGTTCCGTTTGAAGGGTTCGCCCCTTCGGCTGACAATTCAATCCATCCAGTATCGTTACTCCCACCAGCTCCCCAAGCACCGGGAATTGTACTCATTGCATCGGATTTTTCTTCGAGATTTTGAGTCTCAAACGAGGACCACGGAAGCAGCAACATCAGGGCCACCAGAATCATCGCCATCCGCCTCTGCGAGCCAGAAACGGATTCATACGCTAGGCTCATTAACCATCCGCGTTATTTTATACATTATCAAAGGATGTGGCGGATGTGTTATACATGCTCGGAGATTTTACAAAATTTTTCAAAACATATAGTATCGAAAAAGGCTGTATTCAGGGCTGATAATGTAAACAATAAATATCGGATACCATCATAGGTAAGAGATATGCCGGGTAGGACACAGGGGATGTAATCCTGACAGATAAACAACTTCGAAAAGACGCGTTGGAATACCATTCTTCCAAACCTACGGGTAAAATAACCGTAGTACCTACAAAACCTCATGGCACGCAAAGAGATTTATCACTGGCATATTCTCCTGGTGTAGCATATCCATGCAAAGAAATAGAAAAAAATCCCGATGCGGCATTCAATTATACCTCAAAAGGAAATCTTGTCGCGGTAATAAGTAACGGAACTGCAGTATTAGGTCTCGGTAATATTGGCGCACTAGCTGGAAAACCGGTTATGGAAGGTAAGGGTTTGTTGTTCAAAGCATTTGCAGATATTGATGTTTTCGATATAGAAATAGACCGCACTGATGTCGATGAATTTGTAGAAGCTGTAAAGGCTATTTCGCCAACGTTTGGAGGTATAAATCTTGAAGATATTAAGGCACCAGAATGCTTTGAAATTGAGAAAAGATTGATCAAAGAATTGGATATTCCTGTCATGCACGATGATCAACATGGCACTGCAATCATCTCAGGAGCCGCTTTGTTAAATGGATTGGAAGTAGTCGAAAAAGAAATTTCCAAAATTAAGGTAGTGGTTTCAGGAGCTGGAGCATCAGCTATTTCCTGTGCTCGGCACTACATCCGATTAGGGGTAAAAAAGGAAAATCTACTGATGGTTGATTCAAAAGGAATTTTGACAATTAATCGTTCCAAAAACGGTGAGTTAAATCAATATAAAGATGAATTTGCAAGAGAAATTGGTGATGGAGATTTAGAAATGGCTATGAAAGATTGTGATGTTTTTCTGGGACTCTCTAAAGGCGGAATCGTCAGCAAAAAAATGGTAGAATCAATGGCTCCCAGGCCTCTAATTTTCGCCCTTGCGAATCCCGACCCAGAAATATTACCAGACGATGTTTTAGATGTTAGAGGTGATGCTGTAGTAGCCACCGGAAGATCAGATTATCCTAATCAAATAAACAATGTATTAGGTTTCCCATATATTTTCAGAGGAGCTCTTGATGTTAGAGCAACAGAGATTACAGAGAAAATGAAGATGGCTGCAACTCATGCAATTGCAAACTTAGCAAAAGAGGCTGTTCCAGATGACGTTGCCGCAGCATATGAAGGTGAACAAATACAATTTGGTCCAGATTACATAATACCCAAACCATTCGATGCGAGAGTACTGATTTGGGAAGCTAGTGCTGTTGCTCAGGCAGCAGTAGATGAAGGTGTGTCCAAACTCAAGAAGAAAGAATTCAACATAGAAAAATACCGGGAAGAGTTAGAGGCTAGATTAGGTCTTACGCGCTCAATCATGCGGCGTGTAATAAACAGAGCTAGGAGAGATAAAAAGAAAATTGTCTTCGCTGAGGGGGAACATCCTACGATTATAAAAGCGGCAGCACAATGTATTTCTGAGAACATTTGTGAACCAATTTTATTAGGGCATACTAAAAGAATCAACGCTGTAAAAGAAGAATTAGGTCTTGAATTTGAATGTGAAAGCATAGATGTGAGATATGATCCAAGAAGAAGGGGTTCGTATGCAGAAGAATTTCATAAATTAAGAGGTAGAAAAGGTCTAACGATGGAAGATTCAATTAGACTACTAAAAACTACCACATATTTTGGACCTATGATGGTACATATGGGAGATGCTGATGGCTATCTTGGAGGAATCTCCCATAATTATCCAGATATTGTAAAACCATGTCTACAAACAATTGGTCCGGCAGTAGATACCCATCGTATTGTAGGAATGTATATGATGACTGTGAATGGACAGTTAATGTTCATCGGAGATGCAACAATAAATATCTACCCAGATTCCAGGACGTTAGCAGAAATTGCTGTTCAAACAGCAAAAGTTGCAAGAAGATTTGGAGTTAAACCAAAGGTTGCAATGTTATCTTTCTCAAACTTTGGTACTAGTGGAGAGATGAGAACGGATCGTATCGAAGAAGCAATAGATATGGCTAGAGAATTAGACCCTGGAATTGTGATTGACGGTCCGATGCAGGCAGATACAGCATTAATCGAAGAAATTCAAGAAAATTATCCATTTATGGAATTTGATGGACCTGCAAATGTACTTATTTGTCCAAACCTAGCATCTGCTAATATAGCATATAAGTTACTACAAAGAGTAGCTGGAGCGGAGATGACTGGGCCTATTCTCGAAGGTTTAGCAAAACCGGCACACGTCCTTCAGAGAGACGATAGTGTTAGAGAAGTTGTACACATGGCGGCCATTTGTGCTGTTGATGCTCAAAGACATGCGACACAAAAACTGTAAAATTCTATCTTCAATCTAAGACTTTAGGTGATGCAGAAAGAACTTCCTCACTACAACCTTCCGAATATTGTTCAAAATTTTCATTGAACATTTGTGCCAGTAGATTAGCAACATTGTCAAATCTTTTCTTGTCTAACCAAGTTTGCCTAGGTTGGAGGATTTCGTCAGGTACACCATCACAAGATGTCGGAATATCAAATCCAAATCTTTCATCTTTTACAAATATAACATCATCAAGAGAGCCGTCTAAAGCCGCATTGAGTAATGCTCTAGTCCATTTTATTCTAATCCTGCTAGATTCTCCGTAACCTCCAGCAACCCAACCTGTGTTAATCAACCAACAATTAGCGTTATGATCTCGAATCTTAGATGAGAGGAGATCAGCATAAACGCTTGGGTGTCTTGGCATAAACGGTGCACCAAAGCATGTTGAAAATGTTGCTTGAGGTTCAGTGATACCTATTTCTGTACCTGCTACTTTGGCTGTGTACCCTGATATGAAATGATAGGCTGCTTGTTCAGGGGTCAGCCTAGAAAGTGGAGGTAGAACTCCAAATGCATCACAAGTCAGGAATACAACATCTTTAGGATGTCCTGCCATTGAATCAGGAGTACGGTTTTCTATTGATTCAATTGGGTAAGATCCTCGTGTATTCTGAGTGAGTGTACCATCTTCGAAATTAGGAACTCCATTTGCATCTAATATCACGTTTTCTAATACTGAACCCGGCATTCTAGTTGTTGCGAAGATCGCTGGTTCGTCTTCACGAGAAAGACCTATTAATTTGGCATAACAACCCCCTTCAAAATTGAATACTCCATCGTCAGACCAACCATGTTCATCGTCGCCAATGAGAGCGCGTGATGGGTCGGCAGATAATGTGGTCTTACCAGTTCCAGATAGCCCAAAAAATAAAGCTGAATTTTCATAATCTGTATTTGCTGAACAATGCATCGGGAGTAGTCCTTTTGCTGGGAGGATGTGGTTCATGATGGTAAAAATTGCTTTCTTAATTTCGCCTGCGTAATGCGTTCCTCCGATTATGACTAATCCTCTATCCAAAGCTAAAATTACGAAAACTCCGGAGTTTGTTCCATCTTCTTTAGGTTCTGCTATTAACTCAGGCGCATGAAGAATTGTATATTCGGGCTTATGATTTGTTAGTTTACTTGATTCACTTCGGACAAACATATTGTGGAAAAAAGATGCATGCCACGCTTTCTCTGTCACTAATCTGACAGGCATTGAGTACTTTGGATCTGCCCCACAGTGAGCATCTTTGACAAATAACGCGTCTCTGTTATCTAGATGATTTTGAACTTTAGCTAATAGGCCATCGAACACTTCTGGTGATGTAGATTTGTTCACTTCTCCCCACCAAACATCGCTGGCAAGACCTGGCTCATCTACGATAAATCTGTCATTAGGTGAGCGCCCTGTTCTTTCACCGGTGGTTGCCAAAAGAACTCCATGAGCTGTTAGAATTGCTTCTCCTCTCTTAACAGCGATCTTATGCAGATCTTCCCAACCTAGATTCCAGTGCACTGCACCCTTTGGATCAAGTCCGTGACTTGCTAATGATGTGGCAAATTTCGATGGGCCAGTGCCTTTCGACGATGTCTCCATGGCCACTGACAATATGAATCACTTTTCAATCATTACCTAGAGATATAATGAATAATTATCTTACACTTAACGAAAATGGGGATGAGATTATGTCATCAATACCTATCAGAGATACTGTGAGTGTCGAAGATTCGGATGATAAACTCATCCGGGAGCGCGCATTTAAGATCAGTGATTCTGTTGAATTAGCGGATATATTAATCTCGAAAACTGAATTAGAATTAGAAGAACAAACAGAAAAAAGACAAATTGATGAAGCGTTAGGAGACATTTTTGACCCATTTGCAGAGAATAATGAAAAATCGCCCGGATATATTAGAAGAGATGGAACAGTCATAAATGAACCAGAGACTGATTTGACAACGAGTTTGGCACAAGAAGGTGAAAGAAAGGTAAATTGGATACTTATGGTATCGATGATTCTGTTATTTTCTGGAGTCAGTATTGTAGCTGGAATTGCTTTAGAACCTTTTTTTGCTACAATTCTTTTGCTGCTTCTTACAATAATGGGGTTTGTTTTAGGAGAAATGTGGATACCAAAAAAGAACTTGCATTTGTTAGGTGTTACATGGATAATAATTTCGATGAAAGTATTGTATGGGTTAGCCATAGAGTTTCAAAGATGGAATATCATATCATTGGAGGTTCTAGGTGGACTGTTAGTCGGACTTGTGGGTTTCAATGTATATTTATCCTACAGACATAATCATGATGCAATAGCAGCCCAATCGACACTTATTCTACTGGCAATAGGTTCTGTAGCAGGCTATAGTTATGGGGAAATTGGGATTGCATTAATGATTCTAACTGCAACTATTCTAGTACACGGCTTAGCATGGCATAGGAAATCTGGTAATTTGGCAGCTCTAGGCATTGCGTCGACTTATTTGTGGGTTGGAATGCACGCACTTACTGAAGAAATAAGTATAGGTTCATTACGAATATTACCGCTTGATGAGCCTCTTCTTTTATTCGTTTTAATGATCATCATTTCTGGTGTAAATGCGAGTATGGCTGCAATATTTGCTAAGGATGAAAATTGGTTTTCAAAGGCATTCAAAGCATTGGGTCTGGGTGAGCCAGGATTATGGGGTGTTTCAGTATCTCTGGGAATGATTGGTGCATTAATGGCTGTTGGTGCTAATCGACAGGATGTCGGATATGCATTAGGTCTGATATCAATTTTAGCTTCCTCGTTCGGAGGTTCTTATCTTGTTGTTAGAGGAATAAATGCTCGGAGAGTTTCAATTCCTCTGTTAATTTCATCCACTTTAATGACCATTTTCCTGGTAGTTAACGAAACTGAAAATATGCTTTCGTTTGATTCATATGAAGTATTTGCCGTGATAGGAATATTTGTAACTGGATTTTTAATGATTAGAGACCAACACCAAGTTACGGATAGAGTATTGTGGACAGGATCAATTGGAATTGTAATACTGTTAGTTATCATGATTCCAGCAAATCAGTTAACTGATAGTTCTTTGTGTCTATCTGAATGTTCAAGTGGAGATGGAGGATTATTGTTGTTGTCTACACTGTCCTTGGTACACATCGGCACTGGATATTTAGCAATAAAAAGAAAATCCCCCTCTTTAGGCGGAGTTACTGTAATTCTTCCGTGGGCTTGGGTGATGATTGAGGAAATTCTTGAAGAAGGCATCAGAACTATAATAGTAGCAAACGGCAATAGTGATCCGGGTTCAATTATTCATCTTGATCCGATTCCTCTCTTGGGCTATTTCTCAATTTCATCACTATTGATGATTATTGTAAACTACAGATTGGGAGCAAATGAGGTAAATTTAGCATCAAAATTTCTTGGAGTAACTGAGATTTCTGCATCAATAAGAGATTCAGGGTTATTGCAACTATGGAGTATCGGACTGTGGCTACCATTAGTTGTAGTTATATTTATGTCGAACTTTGAAGGTTTTACTGCGATCACAATATTGATTGTTTTATGTATAATCACAGCATTGCACTTAATTTCTGAAATTGTAAATAAGAGAATTGGAAACTCTAATGTGATGCTTTCGACCCTAGCAATTGGTTACTTGTTAGTACAGTGGCAATATGGACTGGACGAGGTTCTGATGATAATATACTGTTTAACTACTGGATTACTATTCCTCAAAAATAATGGCGATAAGAACAGTGTTTATTCTATTGGAATGACATTAATGGGGGTACCAATGTTAGTCAGTCTAATAAGTAGAGGACAAAATGAACTAACCGGTACTGATGCTCTCCCTGAAATAGGTATTAGCAAGGTATCTATCCTATGTACTGCGATAATAATTTCCAGTTATCTGATAAAGATAAATAAAATTGAGAAGTTACTCAATCCTTCTTTAGCGTCTCTCTGGTTACTTACAATAAATATCGCTCTAGTGTACAATTTAGGGAACTTTTCAGAATTAATAATCGCATTAGGACTATTTGGAATGAGCACAATTTGGATGGTGGCCAACGGAGAAGTAAGAAGAGAACTGAAAAGTATTACAAGAAGAGATAATCTAAAAGATTTAGCAAGAAAAAGAGTTGACTTGGGCGTTTTATCTTCTGGAGGTGTGAAAGAATACGACTCAAATTTATTGGAAATACGTAATAGAAGAAGAAAAAGTAGAGAGATGGTAGATACGGATGATTTGGAAGAATTATACCTCACAGAAGCCACTCACAAGCCTCTGATCATAATGTTAGTACTTGCATTAGTTATTGTTAGCTCATCAGTTGTTAGTTTTGTCAGCGGAGTTAACCAATTACTGCTCCTGATTAGTGGAATTTTTATGTCTATACTAATACTAATTGCTCGGCAACGAACTAGAGAATTAGGATTAGAACTACCCCATTTTCTAGGTATGGAGATCCCTGTAGCAGTTTCTATAAGTGGTGTTATTTTAATTCAAGTATCTGGGCATCTTTCGCCTGGAATGAGTAATTCAAAACTATTTGATATGGCCATAATGGTGCTTTTAATAGCGTTACTGTGTATAATTTCTCTTGTGAATCAAAAGAATCTTATTGAAAGAATTGCCATTGCAATAGACTGGTTTTTGATACCAATCTTTGCAGGTAGGATTACAGCAGCTATACTTTATGAATCCCTACCAGCACCTTTTACAGTAAATCCCACTACAGGTGATTTTATTGAATGGATTTTACCATGGAGTCTACTAGAAAGTTTGTTGATTCTATCTGTAATACTTTTATCATGGCTGGAAACTAAAAGAAATAAAAAAGGATTGGAGCCCTCAAATAAAAATGTTATCAGAACTGTCGCAATAGTATTTGTTTCAACAGGGCCAGCTGGATTATTAGCAATTTTAACTACTCTTTACCACACAATAAAGCATGAACAAATCTCTGAGTTTGGATTTGTGGCCCCTATGATGATTCTTCCACTAATTTCCCTGTCTAACATTGTGACTGATATAAATGGTATCGAAGATAATGTGACTTTAATGATCGGTCTTGGATTACTACTATTTTGTGCATTGACTGTGCCCCTAAAAAGAGAAATATGGACCATGGTCTTAGCTGTTGACGCACATATCATGTTGTATACAGGAATTATTTGGACGGGTATTTTTACAACAATTTATCTGCCTATTATTTTGATTAGTTTGTCTACAATTATCTGGGTTATTGGTATACTACAACTCAGAAAAATATTAAGATTTTGGGGATTATTCGACCTTGTAATAGCCGTTATCTCATCGCTATTATTGTTGGGAAGTGAAATGCTTGACCCAGTTGTTTTATTGATTTCATTAATCGTTTTGGCCGCTGAGTTGGGATTAGTCACTTGGTTAAGTCTATCTAATGAAGAAGAATTAATTAAAGATTAGGGGAATTAATTAAAAAAAAACGTAGACTGCGCCTTTGTTGTAATTAAAATTTGTAAATTTTGTTACTAACGTACTATGCTAACCTTGATGATGGGCTGGCTCGACAAAGTGGTGTGACGAGGTCGTGGATAGCCGATACATCGGAGGAAATTGAACATCCTCCCATACCCATAGGACTGAATGAAATGGCTGTTCCTAGAACAATGATGATATTATCATTTGTCACTATATTGGTTATTTTATTTTCAACAGTGTGGCTAGCTTTTGCCGCAGTTGGCTTTCAAAATGAGCTAGAGGATTTATTTCCCAAAACTGTAACTGAAGCCGACGTACAAGAAGATGGAAGATGGACCTGGGAAATTGATCTTTTGTTCAATACGTGTGATTCAAGATTAGATGATTGGGATTGGCCAGATTCCTTATCAGACCAAGATGATATTTTCCTTTATCCTGGCGAATTGAGATGTGATTGGGAACATCAAGGTGTTGGAGATGGAGCAAGCGTAGTCATTTACAACAGAGGGAATACAACTATCGATTTAATTTTAGAAATCGTTGGTGGAAGTGTTGAGTTCAAAAATGAAGGGAGCGAGAACCTTCTGTTGAATGGATTAGAAGGAGGGGATTCAGAAATAATTGAAATCTCGTTAACAGAAGACATTACTGAAAAAGATATCACAATTACTGCTACACATGTTGAGTTTCAATCATCAACAATAAACCTGGATGTACACGTCTTCAAAGGATCAAATGAAAAAGAGGTTCATATTACTGACGGGAATAATATTGAGGTACATTACGTATTATGGGATGCAGATACAGGGGAACAATTAGATGAAGGAGATTTACCTGTTACCGGAGGAGATGATTCAAGATATATCAAGGGTTTCGGATGGGCAGTAATAGGACTGGATATTGATGAAGATAGGGGGTGGATTCAAGACACTGGGACAACGCATACGGTCTTATTACCTCCACCAATCGCATATGGAAATAGTGAAGGGCATGAACTTCAAGATACTTGGCTCAGATTCGAAGTAAAAATAGATCGTGCTGCTTTGTGATGTTGTGAATAATGAGAAGGTCTGAGGTGGAAGAATGACAAAAAAAATAAAACATACAGCGCTGATACCTTCGGAAGAAATAGTGGAGGAAGCACAGAAAAGAGAGAAAGCAAAGGCCGCAAGAAAATCAGAGCCTTCTTTTCATATGACGGAATACATGAGAAGATTATCAACACCATGGTCGATTTCGATGGTTAGGGCTAAACAAATAGAATCCCTTGATTTACCAGCCGGCGTTATTTTGGATGCTGCAGCAGGCTCAGGCGCACAACTTATTGCCTTGGCAAATGAGCTTAAAAGGCCAGCATTAGGCGTTGAATTGGATGGAAATATTGCAGTATTATGTGCAGCTAATATGCACCATGCATCCACTGGAGAAGATATGCAGAAAACCCTTGACAGAGTTATAATTGGAGATAGTTGTGATGCTGAAGGAGCAATTACAACTTATTGGAATAGTCTAATGAAATCTGGAATAAGGGCACACCCACCTATTGCTATGCTTCACTTGGATCCCGCTAGGCCTACGGATGCTCAGAACCACCATGTTGACGAAATGAAGCCATCTTTGGCAGATGTTCTTGGATCGTGGAATGAATATCTTCAAACTGGCCCAAGAGGGCCTGCGGTGCTACTCGACTTATCTCCTAGATTAGCAGAAGAACAGCAAGGAATGATTGAAGCTATTGTAGAAACTATTTTTCCAGGTATTCCAAAAACCTGGGAATGGTTAAGTCAGGGAGGAGGGAGAGTTGACAGACTATCCCTTTGGATCGGTTCCATTTCATCGAAGGAAGAAAGACGATGCATTCGTATGGGTACTAAAAATATAATTGCAAGGATTGAAGGAAAAAAGAAAAAGTCCAAACTTGAAGTTTTATCAAAACCCCCCCCATATGGAGCATATATTTCAATTATAGATTCCGCATTAATTCAAAGTGGTCTTCAAGAAAAATGGATATCAAAAGCAATCAAAAAGAATACCGGCCATTCTTGGCTCAGAATTCGAGGGAGAAGACCTTTGTTGATACATACTGACCCTCTGATTAATGATGATGAGATTAACGGTTTCGTGGTTAGCACAGGAAAAATTATTCAACACAGGTTGACCCCTCCGGGACTAGACAATATAGATCAAATTGCAAGCGCTGCTTCAAGAAACGGGATTGGGAAAATAACTCTGAGATGTTCTTTAGACCCTGAAATTCAGCCCACACTACAGAGGCGTCTAGACAAAGCATTACGGAATACGGAAGGAGCAAAATCATATATGATTGATGTCGATTTAGAACGCGGATCTGGAAGCCATAAATTATACGTAATCTGTAAAGAAAATTAGGCTTGTTCACATATTTTTTACATTTTTCCCATCGGGTGGGTTGAAATAGGGTTGGTAAGTCGCGGGGATGCCGTATAGGCCACTGGAAACAGTGAACACGGGAGGACCGTACAATGAGTAGTGAAAAACAAGAGATTGGAGATGACTTCTCCTACATTATCAGAATGGCTGACAGCGACATAGACGGATTGAAACCAATTGCTATTGGTTTAACATCTGTCAAAGGAATTGGAGTTCGTACTTCACAGCAACTTTGTAGATTAGCTGAAATCGATGGAACGAAGCTCGGAGGTCATCTTGATGACGATGAACAGAACAGGCTTAGAACAACTATTGATGGATACGCCACAAACGTACCATGGTGGCTTGTCAACCGGCAAAGAGACCTAGAATCAAATGAAGACGCTCATTTAGTCGCGATGGATGTAAGAATGACAAGAGACGATGATATTTCTCGATTAGCTGGGATGAAGACCTATCGTGGATTAAGACATAGAAGCGGACACAAAGTCCGTGGTCAAAGACTTAGAAGTAACGGTAGAAGTGGAACTGCACTTGGTGTGCAGAGGAAAAAGTGAGGTGAGATAATGGGAGATCCAAAATTTGCAAGATCGAAAACACAGACTCCAACTCATCCTTGGAAACAAGCACGTATCGATGAAGAACACGCGCTTAAAGAAAAATACGGTTTAAAGAAGATTGGTGGAATGAAAGAAATCTGGAGGGAAAAATCTGCTCTAAGAAGACACAGAAACCAAGCAATGAAACTTATCGGAAGAGTTGATACCACTGAAGGTCATTTTGCTAGAGAAAAAAATGACATGATTGATTCTCTATGCCGTAAAGGTCTACTGGTCGAAGGAGCTAGCCTAGACGATGTTTTGCAGATTAATGTAGAACATATGTTATCCAGAAGGTTACAATCTGTCGTATACTACAGAGGATTAGCCCCTTCAATGAGAGCGGCTAGAAACATGATTGTCCACGGACACATTTCTATCGGTGAACAACGCATGACAGTTCCCGGTTACCACATTAAGAAAGAAGAAGAAGATATTTTGAACTATTCTTCAAACTCTGTTTACAATGACCCATCTCACCCATTTAGAGTCGAGATGGAAAAGTTGAGGCTGACCATGGTTACTGAAGAAGAACCAGAAGATATTGGGGGTCCAAAAGCAGCAACGGAAGATTTTGTTGAACAAATCAAAAAGGATGCTGAGGATGCACCTAAAATTGAAGAAACCATACCCGAGGAGGAGAGTTGAATGGGACATAAAGCAATTTTACATATATTTAGCACAAGTAACAACGTGCTTATTACAGCCACAGATTTGACAGGAGCCGAAACTATATGCAAAGTTTCAGGAGGCATGGTCACTAAAGGAGGAAGCGATTCAGGAGGACAGTTTGCCTCAACAAGAGCCGCAGAGAGAATTGCGGAAATGCTTGCTGAAAAAGAGTTTGATCAAGTTATCGTGAAATATAGAGGAGCTGGAGGGAACAGAAATCACAATGCACCCGGAGCTACATCCGCTATCCGTGCTCTAACAAGAGCTGGTGTACAGATTACGCGTATCGAAGACGTTACTCCAATTCCAACAGACGGGACAAAAGCAAAAGGCGGTCGACGAGGCCGGAGAGTTTGAGGTGTTAAATTATGGTTAAAGTTACAATTATTGAAGAATCAGATGATAAAATAAAAATTTTATTAGCAGATACTGATAGAGCGTTAGTCAATTCGATTAGGAGAAGTTTGATTTCAGAAACGCCTAAAATGGCCATAGAAACTGTGAGATTTGAAATGGGGACAATAGAACAAGAAGACCAGGTTTGGGAAACCACCGGGCCACTTCCTGATGAGATGATTGCACAAAGATTAGCCATGATACCTATACCAACCCGTCATGAAGAATTCCATTTTCAACACGAATGTCCAAACTGCGCTGAACTTGTTGAAGAAGATAGAGGATGCCCCATGTGTACAATGATTTACACATGCAAGGCATTTGGTAGTAAAGATGGAACAATGGTAACTGCGGGAGATTTAAACTATCTCGGAGATTCAAGCCTAGAAATACCGGAATTATACAAACCAATTCCCATTACGAAATTATTCGACGGACAAATGGTCGAATTTTACGCAACAGCAATAATGGGAAGAGGTAAAGACCATGCAAAATGGTCCCCTGCATGCGGAGTAACATTTGAAGCAATGCAGGTTGGGGTAGTTAATAACAAATCCAAAGCTAAGATTCTATGGGATTTGAAACTAGGAATTACAGCGAAAGACTTCGTTGATGGGAAATTAGAGGATTATCATAAAGTCCAGCAACTGAAAGCTCAGCTACATCATGTTGGTGAAGGAACTGAAGAATCAAGAACCTTCAAAGACGCTATTACATTAGAAGATGTTCCTGGTGAATTCGTTTTGAGTTTCGAAACTGATGGATCTATGACTCCAAAGACTGCTTTTAATGTGGCTGTGAAAGAGTTAGCTGTAAAATTCGATAACATAGAACAAGATTCTAAGGCTGTACTCTGATTATCTTAACAAGTGTTTATTCAATTGGATACGGGTTGCGGTAGCATGACTGTGGTGATGGGGCGCGGTGAATGCGGCTCACATGTGACTCTAATTTTTACTGTCAATGATGAAGACAATGATATCATCAATCAAGGTAGCTTAGGAACTGGATTATGCTTGGAACAAGGGGTAGAAACTATCGCCAGAGGTGTTGAAGGTGAGTTTAAAATTGACATAAAATACATTGAAGGAAATGGAAAAGACAATCTATATGTCCGGACATTAGAACTGCTGTCCAAACAAATTAATCGAATTAAAGAATACTCATGGGATTTAGCTGTTAAATTAAAATTACCACTATCGCAAGGCTTTGGTATGTCCGCATCGGGTTCAATTTCCGCTGCTATGGCGTTTCAAAGAGCAGTCGGCGAGCCTCATGAAGAAAGCTTGAGAAGAGCTTTTGCGATAGCACACAGAGTAGAAAGAGAGTTTTCTACGGGTCTGGGAGATGTTACAGCCCTATCTGCGGGAGGAGTGGAAAGAAGAATTGTTCCCGGTGCCCCATTTAGTGGGAAATTACTCAATAGAGGCCCGGGTATGTCTGAAGGTTGGACAAACAGAATAGATGTCTTGCTTGCATGGAAAGAAAACTCAGGGAAACACACTTCCTCATATATCGATGACATAGAATGGAAAAATGCAATTACTTTGGCTGGGCTAAAACAAATGGATGTACTTGCTAGAGGTAAATGGGACGAAAGTCGTTGGGAGGAATTATTGGATAGATCTGAAGTTTTTGTTCGGGAAAGTGGACTTCTACAGGATTCTCACAGGTCTGATATATTAGTTGGAGCTGAAGATATAATATTTCAATCAAACTCTAAAGTAAAAGCCCTTTTATGCATGTTAGGAAGTAGTTTGGTAATTGTTCCGGAGAATATTGGAAATGTTAATGACATTGATTATAATTTATTAGCCGAACTTTTAGAAAAAGAGGGCTTCAAAACTATCAAAACAAAAGTTGGAAAACTATTTTGAATCAGATAAGTTTTCGTGAAAAGTAGTCAAAGGATCTAAATCTAACGGACTAGAATCCAACAAAATCGCTCCCTTTAATTTCAATGTTTCACAAAATCCATGTCTATAAACAATAGCTCCCTGTCCATATTCGTTTACATAACGATCAACTTGTTTCTGGGTTTTTTTTCTAGGAAATCTTAAATCCGCCCCGAAGAAATGTTTAGCATCAATCCACGCACAAGGAATTCCATTAATCCTAACATCATCTAATAGAAGTAAATCTGGAGTTATTATGGCACGTCCTTCAGATTTTTTTTGTTCATCGAGTAACTCTTCTTGACGACGAAATCTGACATTTAGTGAACTAAAATAGTTGCATAAAATATCTTCAAAAACTTCAGCGGCATTTTGGGTTTCAGATTGATTTACTGAACTTACGCGATCAGCGGACTCTGCAAGTTGGAATTGTTCCTTATCTCTTTTATTCAGTTTACTGGGCGTCTTTAGAGTCTCTTTAATCTTATTTTTTGACCAACCCCTTCCTGTTAAAATAGCCCTAAACACATTAACCGGCGGTGCATCAAACCTTGTGGACAAAGATAAGACGCTTTCGCCAGAATCATATCTCCTTTTCAGTTCGTTAGCACGACTCATCAATCTTCCATGAGAATAAACACTTTTTTCCTGATTCAATGCGCTCCTAAGAGAAAGTGATTGTTCAAGAGTGATTTCTAGCTTCTCAATTTTTTTTGCGATTTGTTCGACTCTTTCTTCTGGAAGAAAACCGAACTCCCCGGGCGAACATACCAACGGACTGGCTTTATTTTGTACAGCTTTAGGTACAGCATTCAATTTCCAATTAATTTTAACTATTTTCGCTGGAGGTTCAAGGTTTTGTGTAAAGCCCATTGGAGGAGGTTGTACCGTAAAACGAGATAAAGCGCGCTCAACAGCCTCATCATCGCCATTTTCCTTCAACCCTGAGGGAGTTTTGTTACCGTTAGTACGGCGACGGCGATTTCGGCGATTTGGCCTTTTCTTACCTTCTTCTCGGTCACTCAATAAACTGTCCAAGTGAGAGAGGACCATGAACCCACCGAGAAAGAGATTAAGAAAATAATTTCTAAATAAAAGCAATTCCGGGACTGAGTGGTGAGGAAACTCTAGCCTTTCCTGCAACATCGGTCCCGTCCCCCACGCGATAGGAAGATACTGATTCGATTGACAGAGCGCTGGCGATAAAATCAGCGTTATTGATTATAAAATCTGACTCATCGAAACCGATGTTAATCAGTAATTTTTCGGCTTCAGTCCAAGTATATATTCTACCTCTGGTTTTCTTATTCCCAATTGTAAATGATTGCCAGTTTTGAATAATTTCTCCTCTCAATTTTTCTCTTCCAAATATTTCTAATGATTTAAGATAATTCATTCCCTCTTTTTTTAAATCGAAATTTTCTGAGGATAATGAAAGAGCTTCAATCGCGAGATTATTCTTCCATTGGGGCGAGGTTTGAATTATGCATTTGGTTAAATTAGTATTTGAATGCCTACTAGCTAAGCCTTTCACATTCCTAGAACTATCAATCAAAGTCCTAAGATAAGTTTCTTTGGCAATGTTAATTGTATCTTCCTTGAGTTTACTGACCTCCTTTATTTCAAGTGCACTCACCATACCTTGTTCACCGATTTCAGACCAAAATTGTTCTGCGATATGGGGGGTTGCTGGAGCCATCATTGGTATCCAATGCTTGAAGAATGTTTCAGCAGTTTGTCTATCTAGACCACCTCTTCTCCTATACCACTGCCAATCTGATAACATCTCAAAATGACTTATCATCACACCCTCTCTCAAACTCACCTTTTCCATCGCAGACTGCCATTTAGCATGGTTCATTCTCATCTTAGAAAGCAGCCAAGAATCTATTTTACTAGGTTTGTCTTTAAATTTCCTTGAGGATTTAAAGGCGTCGATAATTGATAACATTTGTTTATGATTTGAAATAATAGCATTATCGGACCAGTCCATTCCAGCTTCTGGATTCGCACCATACAGAATAAACAACCTGACCGTATCAGCCCCATATTCCTCTACCATCGCCCCTGGACTGACTGTATTACCGAGTGATTTACTCATTTTTGCCTGTCGATTTCCCAGTTGGGAATTACATGTCGGGCATTTTTCTCCTATTTTATCGACATGGAATTCAATATTGCACTCACTACAAAATGGAGCAGGAGCATTAAGCATTCCCTGACAAACTAACTGACCAAACGGTTCACCAATGCTATTCATTCCAAGATCTCTCATCGCCTTCGTGAAAAAACGAGCATAAAGCAGATGCATTACTGCATGTTCAATTCCTCCTATGTACAAGTCTACACCGTCTTCCATCCAATAATCAGCAGTTTTTTTATCAAATGGATTTTGTAAATTGCTTGAATCAGCATATCTAAAAAAATACCAAGATGAATCGTAAAATGTATCCATAGTATCCGTCTCACGTTTTGCAGATTCTCCACATTTTGGACAACTTGTCTCAAGAAAATTAATGTTGGTTGCTAATGGATTGCCGCCTTCCTCCCAACTAAACTTAATATCGAGAGGTAATTTAACTGGTAAATCTGAATCTGGGACCGGAACAACTCCGCAGTTTTTACAATGCAGCATTGGTATCGGAGTTCCCCAAAATCTCTGACGACTCAATAACCAGTCTTTGAGCCTATATTGAACTGTGCCATATCCCGAACCCTCGGATTCCAAAGTTTCAATCACGCGAGTCTTGGCTTCATTTCCAAATAATCCCTCAAATTCCTCTCTGGATGAATTTTTCATATAACCGAGAGAATCAAAAACCGGATTTTGGACTAAAGCATCTACATCCGGACTACGAGAAAGTACTGGTTTGATAGGTAGGTTGTACTTCTTAGCAAAGTCATAATCTCTTTGATCATGTCCTGGAACAGCCATTACTGCACCTGTACCATAACTAGCTACAACAAAATTTCCAGCATAAATAGGAACCTTCTCTCCATTTAAGGGATTAATAGCAAATCTCCCAAGAGGGATACCTTTTTTTTCTTTAAGCATATTAATCCGTTCAAATTCTGACATTTTAGCACATTCATCTCGAAGAAGACGCCAATTTTCTTCATATTCGGTACCCAAGACGAGAGATTCACAAAGAGGATGTTCTGGAGAGAGTGTCACAAAAGTAACACCAAAAATAGTGTCAGGCCTAGTTGTAAATACGCCAATTACAGAATCTTCACCTACTATTCGAAAATCTATGTGAGCACCTTGTGACCTGCCAATCCAATTTCTCTGCATCGCTTTCACATTTTCTGGAAAATCTATATTTTCCAATTCATCTAATAATTCATCAGCATATTCAGTCATACGAAGAAACCACTGAGCCATGTCTTTCTGAATAACCTCTAATCCACATCTCCAACAACGATTATTTTTTACTTGCTCATTTGCGAGGACTGTGTCACAATCAACACACCAATTTACAGGTGCAAATCGTCTTTCTACGAGCCCAGCTTCGTAGAATTTAATGAATATCTTTTGATTCCAAAGATAATATTCGGATGTGGATGTTGCAAATGTTCTGCTCCAGTCGTAAGAATAGCCCATTCTTTCCTGATCTTTGCGTATCATGGCAATATTTCTTTCAGTTACTTCATGAGGGTGTCCACCCTCTTTTTTGGCGGCATTTTCTGCCGGCATCCCAAAAGAATCGTAGCCCATCGGATAAAGTACATTTTTTCCCATTAATCTCTGAAATCTAGCCATCGCATCGCCGATAGAATAATTCCTAACATGCCCCATATGCATATTTCCTGATGGATAAGGGAACATCTCTAGACAGTAGAACTTAGGTTTATCGGTATTCATTTGCACAGAAAAAACATTTTCTTCTTTCCATTTTTGTTGCCAATATTCTTCTATCTGATGCATGTCATATTCCATCGAAACACTTCCTATAACTTCTATCGGCATTACATCGTTATCATGCAACATACAAGGATAATCAAAGTTTTATTTTTCCCAACTATTGAGTTCAACCTAGTTCTCACATGTTCCGACTATTAGAGTTTGATATGAATCCTCGCCTCGAAATATGAGCCGGTATTGCTATCCGTCATGTTCACTTCGATTTACTATAATGCTTGGCGACGGGGAGTTTAATATTCAAAAAACAGATGATGGCATAGAAGTTTGGGTTACCAAAATGGGCGGTTATATGAACATGAATACTGCATGGATAGATCGTTCTGAAGGTATTGTAGCAATTGTAGATCCTTTCGATTCTGTGAGATGGGTTTCAGCACTAAAGGAAGAAGGGTTACGTCCAACTCACTTACTTTACACACACACTCACAGAGATCATGTGGAAGGATATAATGAGATGATTCGTATTATTCCTGAAATAGAAGTGTGGGGTCATGCAGATGCATCTGTTTCAGGCCTACTATCATTTCCAGTGTTCAAGAAAGTTGATTTTACGTATGAATGGAGGAATGAACCTAATACAACTGTTCCATGGAATTGCGGGAGAATAAATCTCCAAATTACACACTCTCCAGGGCATGCTCCGGGACACGTAACAATTCATGGACACGGTGTTTATCATGCTGGAGATTTACTATTTACAGCGCATAGTGGAAGAGTAGATTTACCAGGTAGTGATCCTTCAGCGCAATGGGAGAGTTTACGATATGCTAGAAAATTACTACTTAAACTTCCCAAGGAATGGAGGTTAATTCCAGGACACAGATATGATTGGATAGACGGAACTACACCTGATTGGGTAAGCATTGACGAGGCTTTGAGATATAATTTTACACTTAATTCTCCTATATTACAACAATTGGAGGAAGATTAATGGTTAGAATAAATGCAAAATATGAAGATGGTTTTCGATGTGTCGCCACACATATTCCATCGGGAAAGGAACTGATTACAGACGCTCCAACTGATAATCATGGCAAAGGAGAGTCATTTTCTCCAACCGATTTATTGGCAACTTCTATGCTTACTTGTATCATGACAATTATAGGGATTAGGGCTAAAAAGCTAAAATTGGACATATCTGGCATGTCAGGAAGTGTAGAGAAAACCATGTATCAAAATCCAAGAAGAATTGGGAAGTTGGATATAACAATAAAATTACCGAATGACATCAAAGAAGATGACAGGAGTTGGTTAATCAAAGAAGGCTGTGAATGCCCTGTTTGCCACTCATTAAACCAGGGAATGGAAGTAAATATCAAATTTATAGACTAATTGGTCTTATCGAAGCTATCCCTTGAAATCTTAAACTTTTCAGCTATTTCAGAAGTAAATCCTTTTTTCACTAAACCTTCCCTTTCTAGGGCTGAGACAGTTGCTAACACAATACTATTCGTATCTATTTCGAAAAATTTCCTTAACTCAAGACGGTCATCAGACCTTCCGAAACCGTCAGTTCCTAAAACAACAAAATTACCACCTACCCATCGTTGAATCATTTCAGGTACTGCTGTGATGTAATCTGAAACGGCAATCGTGGTTGTTGAGTCACCAAAACATTCAGCAACATAAGGCATATTATTTTCTCCAGGATATAGACGATTTATCCTTTGTGAGTTTAATCCTTCTCTTCTCAATTCACCGTACGAAGTAACAGACCAAATTTCTGAATTAATACCCAAATCGGCTAGAATCTCAGATGCTTCGATAACATGAGTAAGTATCGGCCCTGAACCAAGGAGTCTTACTGTTGGGCCTGTTTTATTTCTAGGCCCAGACAATTTATACGCGCCCTTGATGATTTTTTCATCGATTCCGGCGGGTTTTGGAGGTTGCCTCTCATTCTGATTGTATAACATTATATAATGAAAGACATCTAAATTTTCACCCCACATTTCGTTGATACCATGTTGAATTATTGTGGCTAATTCATATGCATATGCTGGATCCCATGAACGACAATACGGGACTGTGCTTGCGTGAAGTAAAGAATGCCCATCTTGATGTTGTAATCCTTCACCATTCAGAGTTGTTCTACCTGCGGTAGCTCCCATTAAGAAGCCACGAGCGCGGGCATCTGCAGCCTGCCATATTTGGTCATTGACACGTTGAAACCCGAACATAGAATAAAATATGTAGAACGGCAAAGTTGGAGTCATAGCGTGAGAATACGATGTTGCAGACGCAAGCCAAGAAGCTATTGAATTCGCTTCAGATATCCCCTCTTCTAAAATTTGTCCCGTTTTGGATTCTTTGTATTTCATAATCATTTTATGATCTACTGGTTTGTATTTTTGTCCAGAATGGGAATAGATACCAAATTCGCTGAATAACGGATCCATACCAAACGTTCGACCTTCGTCTGGAATTATGGGGACTACTTTCTCCCCTATTTCAGATTTCATTAAATTTCTTAGTAATCGAACGAATGCCATTGTTGTCGAAACTCTTTGACCCTCTGGCGTACCATTATCAAATTCAGAATAAGTTTTTCCAGATGGAAGTTCTACATTTATCTCTGGAGATTTTCGAGATGGTAGGTATCCGCCTAGTTTTTTCCTGGTAGAATGTAAATACTCTAATGCTTCGGATTCTTCATCGAGTGAATAGAATGGGTCATTTTGTAATTTTTCATCATCTAGAGGAATCTGGAGTCGGTCTCTGTATGCGATTAAATCCTCAATGTTCATTTTCTTTTTCTGATGTGTGGAATTTCTACCTGCAAACGAGTCTATTCCCCAACCTTTAACAGTATGCGCCAATATAACAGACGGTTTGTCAGACTCTAATGCAGCATGATAGGCAGCATAAATCTTCATTGGATCATGGCCACCTCTTCTCAGTTTAGTAATATCCTCATCTGATAATTTCGATCCGATCGAAATTAGTTCCTCAGAACCTGAAAATAATTCTTCTCGGAAATCCGATGGTGATAATGTGCTCATTCGTTGAAAATCTCCGTCGTTAATTTCCTCCAGTCTAGAGAGTAATGATCCATTTTTATCCTCGGCAAACAAGCGATCCCAGTTACTATCCCAAAGCACTTTGAAAACATCCCAACCAGCGCCCCTGTAGAGTCCTTCTAGTTCTTGAATTACTTTGGAATTGCCTCGCACTGGACCATCCAATCTCTGGAGGTTGCAGTTTACAACAGTGATTAAATTATCTAATTTTTCTCTACCTGCGACGGCTATAGCAGCTATCGACTCTGGTTCATCCATTTCTCCATCTCCCAAAAAAGAGTAAACAGTGCTTTCTGAGGTGTCAACTAAATTCCTACTTGTGAGATATTTCCAAAACCTCGCCTGCATTACTGCAGCTAATGGTCCCAATCCCATAGATACTGTCGGATACTCCCAAAAATCACTCATCAAACGTGGGTGAGGATAAGATGATAGCCCATCAAGGAAAGCTTCTTGACGGAAATTAAACAATTGATCACGAGATATTCTACCTTCTAAAAATGCCCGAGCATAAATTCCCGGGCTACCATGACCCTGGATGTAAAGTGCATCTCCAATACCATTAGACTCTTTTCCCTTGAAAACATGATTGAATCCTACTTCATAAATCGTTGAAGAGGAAGCATAAGTCGAAATATGCCCACCTATACCGTCGATTCTTCTGTTTGCATCTGAAACAATTAATGCCGAGTTCCACAAAATAGCATTCTGTATCTCTCTTTCCATTTCCAAATTGCCAGGATATGGTACTTGATTATCCCATGGAATGGTGTTCACATAGGGAGTCTGGGATGCTGGACTTATCTCTACTCCCAAATCTTTGGCTTCTGCTAATATCTCATGCAGTAACAATCTGGCTCGCTCAAGTCCTGCTGAATCTACCACTGAACGCAATGATTCTAACCATTCATCCGTCTCTTCTGGATCAGTGTCTGGTAATCGTTGATGGTGATTATTGCCGGACATTTGATCACTCTGCCCCCAAGGGGGCAGACTAGCGAGTATGCGATGGGTTTTGAATCTTCAAGAAATGTTATCACTTAATTCTAGACGATTTAGGACCAGTCACAACCAAATGACAGTGATGTAATGTCCTAACGCCCGCGACCATTACGGCAGAGTCTCCGGAAATATTTCTTTCACCATTCCAGTCACTAACCGTTTTAGATACTGTGTTAACGCCGGCCAAATTCATAGGGTCTACTTTCAATTCAACTATCACCTCTTTGATTGCGCCCAGCCATTCCAATGTGGCATTTATCGATTTCTTGGCAAAACCATGCCTTTGTTCGGAACTACGTACCCAGTATCCAAGATTCCAATCTGCCTCGGCTGTCCTAGTGATATTATCAAAACCAATCAGACCAAGTAAGGAATCATCCCAAGGCCGGATCATAACCCAATGATGCATTAATCCACTTCGGCCCATTTGTTCAGTTTCTAACAAAAAGGATTCTATTTGTTTAAGAAATGGTTTATCTGGATTTATCCATGGCATTGCCCGGCTTACCTCTGGCCATGTTTCTTCGAAAGCTTCCAATAATTTTGAACTGTATACAACAGATGCGGGGCGAAGAATAAGTCCTTCATCAACCATGATTGAAGAAGTGGCGCGTCTGGACATAATCAACCGGAGGGAGTACTAACGAATGACCTCTGCGGAACCCAAATTTGCAAATTAAGGTCTTAATTTTTCCTTTGCAGATACCAAGTGGTTATCATTTGGAATTAATTTTGAAGCATTTTCTAACATTTTGTCAACTGCCTGTGGTCTGCCAATTCTTTGTAACAAAGCACCAATAGGGTAGATTAATTTAGACCGGTTACCAAGATGTGGCCCGACTTCGTCTAGCAGAACCGTGGCTTGAGCAGTTTCCTTCGCTCTGGCTGCTTCCATGGCAGATTTTACTTGTAGAGCAACATCCCTATCGGTCCATTTCTCCTGTTGCGGCCATGGCCAATAATTTGGCTCTTCTATTGGAATTGATGATAAAATCTGATCCGCCGATATTACGGGCGGTGGTGGTGGCGGTGGTGGTGGTGGTGGCATCGGTGCCAAAACTTCATCACTTGGGGGTTTCGGAGGTATCAAAGGCGGTGGTGGAACAACTCTAGTCTCGATGACCGGAAGCTCAGGTTCTGGTTCAGGTTCAAGTTCAGGTTCTGGTTCAGGTTCTAGTTCTGGTTCTGGTTCTGGTTCTGGTTCTGGTTCTGGTTCAGGTTCAGGTTCTGGTTCTGGTTCTAGTTCAGGTTGTAAACCAAGAAGAGGTTCAGGATTGATCTCCTCACCTGCTGGTTGTATTAGTTTAACTGGCTTATAATTTATTTCTTCAACGTCTTCCAATTCTACCTGAGGGATTTCGAACTTGGAGACAAATTCTGGTGCATCTTCAGGTTTTAATACGTAGTCTTCTTCATTTTCAGAAGGTTCTGGATTGTCTACAGTTAAAGCAAAAGAGGGGTTTTGTGAAACTATAATGCCGTCATCTCCGTCATATTGCTGAACATCGATTGTCACGTCGTCAATTTGAAAAGTCGATTTAGACCAATCAATTATTTCTTCAGACTCTTCTTCATCGAAATCACCCAATAATTCGTCGAAGAGATCATTTGTGATTTCTTCATTGGGGCCAGATTCCTGTTGAAATGATGGTTTTTTTAGGTTATAAAGGCATAGCGTGCAATTTGTCGCACTCTCTTCGTTTTTGTGTTGACAAGCAGGACATACCTGTGTATTATCCTCCGTATTTCTCCAGTTCCGGAACTTATCGAACACTCTGCATCCCCTCAGACATCTGCACTCGACAAAGCATACCGTATAATCCTCACGTGAGAAAGTGTAGATTATTAATTTAAAAATTCTAGAATACTCACTAGAAAGCGTGATGTGTGTATTCTCTCTGCCGAAGACATGAGAGGAGGTTCTGAGATACCTCCTGTAAAATTTGATAGAAGTCAGGATCATCATGAACTTTACTTAAATCTAATAAGGTGGGAATTGGACGATGAAATGCAAAGTGTTCGCGAAAAGTTACAAAATTGGACCAAAAAAAGATTGATTGAAAATGGAATATCGTTATTTGATTTGATAGCTAAAAACGACGGTTGGTTATTCGGCCAAAGAATTATTAAATTTACAAACAAGAAGAAGAATGACATGGGATTTCATCGTTTTAGACAGGGAGATATCGTATTAATATCAAGAAAAGATCCTTTGAAAGAAATCCCAATAGAGGGGACGATATACTCTACGTCTAGGACAGCAATAAAAATCGTATTCTCTGAAACCCCAAAAGATATTAGAAAAAATACATGGAGAATAGACAAAGGAGCAAATAGAATTGCCTTTGATAGAATGAGAGATGCTCTAAATACCATTTTTGACGAAGATGGAGGAGTCCCATTGAGAGAACTTTTACTCGGAATGGTTCATGACCCTCCAAGTACAGCCAGTCTAATTCCCGAACTTGGAGGGGCAAGAGGCAGGAGTACAACTTTCGCCCATGATCTGAATCAACCACAATTGCTTGCATCAAAGGCGGCTGTTGAAAGACGATTGACATTAATTCAGGGGCCTCCTGGAACTGGGAAGACTCATACAGCTGTGCGAATTCTTGAATCTTGGTCGAAAATGGACTTAGGCACCATACTTGCTGTTGCTGACTCAAATGTAGCTGTTGATAATTTACTTGAGGGGTTAATTGCTCGTGGCGTAAGAGTCGTAAGATTGGGACAACCTGTTAAAGTCAGAGAGAAACTAAGGATGGCTACAATGGATGCAAAAATGGAAAGTCATCCATTGAGAAGAGATTTAGATACTCAAATAGATCTTAACGAGAAATTGAATAGAAGAATTAGTTCAATGAAAGGTAAGGAAAAAGGCTTAGCATATCGAGATATAAAAAAGGGATGGAAAGAGATAAGGAGAATTGAAAATCAAATAAGAGATGATATCCTTGACAAAACACAAGTTGTTTGTTGTACATGTATTGGTTCCGGAAATGAAATATTAGATGGAAGGAGATTTCCTCAAGTTTTGATTGATGAAGCCACTCAAGCTACAGAACCTGCATCGCTAGTTGCGCTAACCAGAGGTGCAAGGCAAGTTGTCTTGGTTGGGGATCATAAACAGCTGCCTCCAACTGTGATATCTTTCAGAGCCGAAGAAAAAGGTCTGAAAAGATCGTTGTTTGAAAGACTGGTAGATCTAGGGATAGAGCCATTTCTTTTATCAACCCAATATAGAATGCATCCTGCAATTTCAAAATTTCCAAATCAACAGTTTTATTCGAATAGGTTAGACGATGGCGTAAAAGCCGAAAGTCGTCCATCTCCAGTCGGTTTACTTTGGCCCGATTGGGACAATCCTGTCGCATTTGTACCAGTTGATGGAGGAGAGGTCGTATCTCCAGATGGAACCTCCAGAGAAAATCCGGCTGAGGTTGCTTGGGTCATAAAAATTTTAAATGATATATTGGAGGCTGGTGAAATAACAAAAAAGGATATTGGAATTATTACTCCATATGCCGGACAAGTAAGGGCTATTCGTAATTCAATGAGTGAAAAATTAGATGATGTTGAAGTAAAAACCGTTGATGGTTATCAAGGGAGGGAAAAAGAAGTTATCATATTCTCGTGCGTTAGATCGAATGATAAACAGAATATTGGTTTCTTATCAGAAATGAGAAGATTGAATGTTGCATTAACTAGAGCGAAAAGAGGTTTGATAGTAATTGGAGACCCAACAACATTGCGTAATGATAAGAATTGGGGAGCATGGTTGGACTATGTCCGTGATAGTAAGTTTGAGGCGTGGCACCTCCTCGGAATGAATTGAGGCATGACCATGGACGGACACGATGCACCAATTTCCATCAACAAAGGTGGGGTCACACTTGCTAAGGCTATAGTCTCTGAAGATGGAGGTCATTGGCCAGTCCCAGAAGGCACAATATTGGCCTCCGGAGTTAGAAGAGTCGCCTCGTTCATTTTAGATACTACAATAGTAAATACAATTCTGGTATTACTTTCCAAAGGAAAAATGATCAATGCGTGGAATTTGACACTATGGACTTCTTCAAACTTTCATCATGCTTTTGCCATGGGCATAATTATTTTGATTTCTCATTGGTTGTATTGGAAGTATACTGGCCTACACTATTCGCGTTCTTTCGGTCAGAAATTAATGGGATTAGCAGTTTTAGCTGAAGATGGTTCAGAAATGACTGATAAAATGTGGGAAATACGTGCAATGAAAAAATTAGTTTATTTGATTTTCCCGTTCAGTTTTTACTTCGGAGCATATGATCTTGCTCGCATTTCTCAGAGACACACACATCAATCCAATGTTGATTTGCGTGTCGGTTCAATAGTTGCTCATGCTAATTCATTACCTCCTGCAAACAGAAAGCACATCAAGTGAGGCGATATTTTGGATAAAGTAGTCAAAGAAGTATTGGAAGGAAATTGTATTGTCTATCCAACTTCTACGCTACCTGCATTAGGATGTATTTTGACTTCCAAATCCCTAGATAAATTGTATGAAATTAAAAAAAGACCTAATGATATGATAGTTAGTGTGGGTGTCAGCAATATACAGCAGGCCTCTCATCTTGTGCATCTAACCGATGATTTGGAAGATATATTATCTGAGTTTCCGGAAGGTTCTCTGACGATCATTCTTCCTGCAAAGGAACCATTAGATAAAAGATTAGGAGGAGAAAAAATAGCAATTCGTGTTTTAGCAAATGTTGTTGCTAGAGAATTGATAGAGAAAACAGGACCACTGACTGCGACTTCGGCTAATATTAGTGGTTTTGAGCCGTTAAAAGACTGTAAAATGGCGGCCGAAAGTCTTTCTTCACCGGATAATACAATAACGTACTTATCGGGAACATGTTCGGGAGGGATACCCAGTACCTTGATATCATGGTATACGGTCTGTAAATCACCCAACGTTAACGAGATAGAGGTTTTGAGAGAAGGTTTGGTCACAGAAAAAGAGGTTCTAGAATGGTGGAAGAAGCGGACTTAAAGCAATGGAGAGATGCTGGTCATGTTGCAAGAAGAACCTTGGAAGGCATTAAAGATGAAATTCAAGAAGGTAAAGCTTGGCTAGAAGTAATTGATTCTGCCGAGAGATTCATCAGAAGACATGGAGGACAGGCTGCATTTCCTGTAACAATTTCTGTAAATGAAATCGCAGCACACTTTACATCTAGCCATCATGATTTACCGCCAGAAGGATGGGAAAAACCGATGATTTTTGAAAAAGGAGATCTAGTAAAATTAGACGTAGGGGTCCACATCAAAGGCGCCCTTGCGGATAACGCGTTGACAATAGAAGTAGGCAATGGAAGTAATCATACTGATCAAATTAAAGCTGCAAGAGAAGCACGGGATGCGTCTATAGAGAAAATGCATCCAGGGACTTCATGGCATGAGATTGGTAAGGCTGCTGAGCAGGTCACAAAAGACGCTGGATTTGAACCTATAAGGAATCTATGCGGGCACCAACTAGAAAGATGGAATTTACACTCAGGGACCTCAATTCCTTCATTCTCTTGTGGACCAAACTCAGGTTTCAAAGGAAATGCAGAAGTTGGAGGTGTTTATGCAATTGAACCATTTAATACAACTGGAGAATCAGGATTAGTAGAGAACATTGCACCATCTGGATCCTCGAATATTCTCAGAGTTACCGGGGATGTGTCAATACGCAAAGCGCTTTCTAAGGGTAAGCTAAAACCACTTGGTGCAACCATGGCTAGATATATTGAAGAGCGGTATAATACATTACCATTTGCTGCCAGATGGGCATATCCACTACTAGAAAAACCGTTCCCAAATGAAGATCAAGACTCGTTACAGAAGAAATGGAAGGCTATGACAAAGAAATTAACTTCCATAAGATTCCTTGAGGTTTATGAAGCTTTGAGAGACGCTGACGGAGGGAATGTCGGTCAATTTGAACATACAGTTATTGTTACAGACGGCGGCCCAGAAGTACTGACTGTACTTTAAGAAAGAAAACTTAGATTTTTACTTTTTTCAGGCTTAATTCCAAGAAGGATTATGAATTACCAACCCACATCATGCATCGTACAGGTCGTAAGGTTCTGCTGAGTGCATCCCATCCCCTCGCTAATATCTCTCGCCCTGTACACCTAATTAGATATCAGTGGCAACTTTGGTGTTCCCAAAGATTGTAACCAAAATTATTGAGCCTAAAATTAACAATATACCCATAGTCTGTTGAAAAGAAGGTTCCTCATTTAAAATCAGTAACCCCCAAATTATTGTTAAAACTGGTTGTAAAAGAACAGCGAAAGAGGTCTTGGCACCTGGAAGTCTGGGTAATGCGTAGGTTATTGCAATCCACCCAGCAACTTGACAACACATTGCCAAAAGAATCAGCCAAGCATGATTCGGCCATTCTGGTTGCAAATTAATTGATTCGACGCCAATCGGATCTAAAGGTAACATTCCGATAAAGATAAGTCCTAATGCGGCACCGAATGTTGCATCAAATTGGAGATTTTGTGCTGGGGCCATTTCTCTGTTTGAATATCTATACACCAACAAAAAAGAGGAATAGAAGATAGCAGCAAAAATACCTGCTATCACACCCTTGAATGGATCTTTGCCGTATGGCTCATCATCCCATATCCCTGAAATTAATACTAGACCTAATACAACAATTGGTAGGGCGAACAGTATAGATTTGTTCGGTTTTTCACCCAAGAATTTCCAACTTACCAATGTAACAATAATTACCTGAGAATTACCAATCATTGTAGCTATTCCAGTTCCTATGTAGTCTATCGCTGTATGGTATCCCACAAAATCCAGAGAAATTAAGAATCCCGCAAATAATGTTAAACTGCGGGATTTTCGGCTACGAGTGTCCTCCTGTTTGAATATATAAATTAACAATAACAGAACCGGTAAAGCGTAAGCCATTCGGAAAAATGCTCCTGTAACGGGATTTGATTCAGAGTACCTATAGAAAAGAGGTGCAAAAGAAATCAATATTGATCCAATTAAGGCTATAATCATATTTTTTCGGTCATCATTGACCGACATTTTTCCCATCTCACTCCATCGAAGATTCGGATATCATTTCCTGAAGTTCACCACTCTCATACATCTCAAGCGCTATATCAGAACCACCTATTAATTCTCCATTAATAAAAATCTGAGGCATTGTTGGAAAATCTGACCACGCACAAATTGATGGAATAGCTCGAGGATCTGACAGAACGTCTACACTAGCCCATTTTTCTTCTAACTTTCCTAAAACCATTGCAGCCCTATTGCTAAAACCGCATCTTGGCTGTTCAGGTGTTCCTTTCATAAACAACACAATAGGGTTGTTATCAACTATCTCTTGTAATTCATCTGGTGTCCAATTAAAACTCATTTTATTTACTCCTTACTTTCTCTGCGAATATGTACTCCAAAAAATTCTGTTTTTTTCTCAGAGTGAGGATCGAAGGCGGTGTCTTGTGATGACTCTGCTTGTTCTATTGTCATACATTTCAAATCTAATGCATGAACGATATTTTGAGCGATAAATGGCTTGAAATGATTTAGGATAGGTTTCTGTCTCTGTAAAGGCCTCACACCTTGGTAAGAATCTGATACTACCCGTACATGAAAATGATCACCGCTCCCATGTAAATCAGTGACTTCAATTTTTGCGTCGGGGACTATTTTGTGAATTTCTGAGACCATCCACGCTTCGGTTACCATGTATGGCTCTAACAACTGTCCTCTTTGAACTTCGCTGATGAAATACTTCATTTTTACATCGATGAAATGATTTCTTTCAGGTTTTCTTCAACTGATGCAGTATTATTTATAATCCCGCTACCAATAACTGCAACATCAATTCCCCAACTTTTTACTAGAGCGACGTTGTGGTGCTTTATCCCTCCATCAATCATTAATTTTGTAGGCTTCCCTCCAGTAGCAATCTGACGATCTATCGCGGCACGAAAATTACGAACTTTAATTTCCATTTCTGGCATAAAAGATTGACCGCCTTTTCCAGGTATTACACTCATCACAAGTACAAGATCAAGTAATGATAAGAATGGCATAACTTCAGAAACGGGTGTATCTGGATTGAGCACGATACCTGCTTCGCAACCTCTTGATTGAATATTTTCTATAAGATTCAGCGGATTATTTACTGCCTCTATATGAAATATCACCAAGTTAACTCCTGCATTAACATACTGTTCCCAAGTTTCTTCGGCGTTATTTATCATTAAGTGACAATCAATAAAAATTTCCTTGCCCAATTTTTGTCGGACACTTTGAACTAAGGATGGCCCAAATGTGATTGTTTTATTCACAACCCAGTTGCCATCCATTACATCAAGATGTATCCAATCAATACCTTCCGATACTAGTTCATCAAGCAATCTGCCCAACTCGCAAAAGTCTGCTGTCAGTATGCTAGGAGCTATCTGCATAACCTATCCTCTGGTTCGGACGAAAAGCCCAAGGTACTCAATCGTTACTACTAATGTTATGATTAAAAATAACAAATTATTATTAGGGGCTATTCGAACTCGTAGTTTGGTGGTTGGGAGCATGGGCCGGGTAATAGATGCGAGTGATGCAGAATTTGATATGGTGACGAAAAGTAGTGAATGGGTTCTGGTGGACTTTTGGGCACCTTGGTGCGGACCATGTAAGATGATCGCTCCGATACTAAATCAAATTGCTGAAGAAAGAGACATTACAATTGCGAAAGTTAACACCGATATGAATCCATTGTCAATGGGAAAATTCGGATTCAGGGGAATACCTGCTTTAGTCCTGTTTCATAATGGACAGGTTGTCGATCAGATGACTGGGGCTAGGCCCAAACCAATGTTTGATCAATGGCTTGGGAAATATATGAATTAATTCATACCTAATCTCTTAGCCCTCTCATCAAGAGGAGTTCCAACTTCTCTCAGCAATCTAGAGCGAAGTGCTTCGTGTAACCACATACCGTTTTCTAATTCTAACATCAAACCTCTCTCAATCAGATTCTTAGGTGGTTTGCCGTTATAATTTGATGCTTTTGCTAAAACATTCCATGGAACCGGTTTATCTGAAACGGCCAATAATGCCAATAATTCTCTGTGATCTTTTGGTAAAACATCGAGAATTTCTTCATCAAGAAATCTGAGCCAATCTTGATGTAAAGTGTCACCGTAAATCTCCAGTAACTCAAGAGCAAGAGGGTGCCCTCCTGTTATTGTAAAAATTTCTTCGATTGGCGCATTCTTTGAGATTTCTAATTCATCTACCCATTCTTTAATTTCCTCTAAGTCTAAACCTGACAATATTAATTCTTCGACTTTGCCTCTTGTGTGAACATCTCTACGATCATAAAAAGCGAGATTTGCCCTTGAAATCAGTAACAACCGTATTTGTGTAGATTCAGAAACTTGGAGTAATGAACCGAAGAAATTATGTCCATCTATTCCTATATTATGAACATCGTCGAGGATGACAATTAGTTCTGAAAAATTATTTTCTAATAATCCCTTTTCATCTATTAAATGAGCAGTTAGTCTTCTTCGAAATAGATCGATGTTGAAAATAGCCCCAGGTTTAAGAGGAAGTGATTTTAAAATACCATAAGGATCAGAGGAAACTTCTTCTGAATCTACACCTATACGATGTAGTAGGCTCGTGGCTATACCCAGTGAGGTATCCCATGGCTGACAGGGATAATACATCGCTTCAATCCCTGCGTTAGATGACAGAAGGTTTTTCATCCAATAAGATACAAGTGTTGTTTTGCCACATCCAGCAATTCCAGAGAGAACAAACATCGGAATTTTAGATTTATACCATGTATCTATTTTTTCTTTTTCAGATAGCCGGCCATGAACTTCTCTAGTCTCTGGTGGTCTATCGTGATAGGTTGAATGGGCACCTGAAAGTAATGATATTGAGCCGGGTTGATTAGCTTCATCTGAACGAATAATAGCTCCAAATCTTATATCTCCAAAATTTAAGACGCCTTCATGCTGTGCATGCATCAAAACCTGTAATAAAGTGAGTTCAGTCTGTAATTTCTTAGATGCTTCATCTGCTCTAATCTCGAGTAGTTTTCCTTTTTGATCCCGTATTAATACTTTCATTGAACGTAATTTTTCAATACTGGTTCTAGCATTTCTACGTCCCTCATTTGTTAATTGCCATGTCTTTTGACGCCGTTCCTCCCCTCTAACCGCTCTGGTATGTTCTGAAACCAATCCATCAGAAACTAATTCTCTCATGGTTCGAGAAACATTGGGTAAGTGAAGAGCACACACTTCTGCAATACCTGGCCTTGTCATTTCAAATGTCACTAGATAATGATCAGCTTGGTGATCTTGTTCCCAAAGATGGGCTAAAATACGGTCTGACACAGACACATGGACACGCACCTCACTAGCCGCCATGACATGACGGGCACGATAGTGTGCATCAAGAGTTCGGATTATAGTGTCATAAAATTATCACTACTGGATACTAAGCAAACATTGAGGATATGGTTCTTGCATTGGTGGAAGAAATAACTCATCACAATCTGTTCCGGAAACTGGTAGCGACAAGACACTATTGGTTCCTAATCCTAAAGTTACTGCCATAGTAGAAACCGGACTAGGGATATAGTCCTCACCTGTTTGAGTTACCATTAGATGGATCCCATCACCTCCAGGGATCACTACGTCCATTCCAAAAAATTCCATCCTAGCAATTACTGTTTCTCCCGGTGAAAGAGATTCTCCCTCCTTGCCACCGTTGTGGAACCTTAAATCCATTACAGCATGGCCTAGATGCATTCCATTACTTGCTTGAACCATTTCTACAAATAAGTGGCCACTGGTGGAAAGTAGTGAGATTGTGGCTTCAACATGAAAAGTTGGCGTTCCTACAATTCTAGTATCAGTATCGAAAAAAGGACATTCTATGGTTAATTGTGAGCTGGATGTAATAGTTTCGCCACCTCCAATAACATTACATTCATCCATATCATATTCAATTGATTGCTGATCTGCGGGAGGGTAGGTCTGTTCAACCCTCCATCCACCGATATTATCTTGGATTTCGGCTATTAGTCTTGGTTTTGGACCTTCATCCTTAAGATAATAATCAAACCATTCTAATAAATCATCAGCCCAATCCCACCTTAGGGTAAATGGGAATGCTTCAGCACCTCTCCCACTTGACAGGCCCTCATGTCCGCTTAATCTGTCAGGATAATCATGCCCCCACTGACCGTAGAGTCCCTTAACGTCGAAACCAGCATCCCGAAAAATATTATGAGTTGGGAATGCCATATGCGGATCTACGTTCCAATCTTGCATTCCGTGAATAATATATATTGAGCCATTATAATTCTCGAGAGCTCTATCAAGGAATGTTCTCTCAGACCAATAATCGCTTCCAGTCCACGCAAGATTATCTCCTGACAAATAAGCTGCTGGTCCTGCATAATAACCTTCTAAATAACCTTCACAAGCATTTTCAGCATCTTCCAAATCTCCATCTAATCCAAAGCTTCCGTAAACTCCATTATGCATTATCGCTCCCCTTGCTTCCATACTACCATTTCGCCACATTAAATCATGTGCACCAATTAATCCAGACATGGGGATTATTGTCTTTAGATAATCAGAACCCATAGCTGCAGCCTCCCATGGTGTTGAACCGTCATAGGACTTACCAATAATTCCGACCGCCCCATTGGAAAAAGGCGCAGTGCCTAAATATTCAACTGCTGCGTCAATACCCCTCTGTTCATCTAGGCCCATTAGGTCCATACAATGGTTACTTTCCCCAGTTCCAAAGACGCTGACCTGAGCGACCCCATAGCCGTGAGGTACAAAATTCTCGATTAGAAAACGCCCTAGTCTGTCCGCAGGAGTCAGAGCATCTACATCTCCATCATCATAATATGGACCTATTTCAGCAATTATCGGGACTTGACAATTCTCTAATATTTCCGTAGATTCGTAATCACATCCTTCAATTTCTGGTAACCACAATCCAAGATGTACCTCAGCATCACCAGTTATTCCGGCACCTCCATCACTAACTGTTATCGACGGGACTGGAACGAATACAGATTTTACTGGCCCAACGCCAAATGAACCGTTTATTGATACTCGACTGAACACATCATCAGTACGATAAAACAATTCAGATCTGTCCTCAACCGCGGGTAACCAATGAGATTCGTCCCTTTCTGGATCAGACAACGTCTTTTCAAAACAGCCAGACAAGACTGGGCTGATTAACAAAATTGCCAAGCACAAACTTAGCCTACTGTTCATCATATAACTACCGCTAATTAAATCGCTCATGAGTCTTTGCCATGATGGCTCATTTGTTTCTTTTTCAAAATTAATTGCCATATATACAAAAAAAGATAGGTTAGTTCATATAACTCCAACATTACTTAAATCAATATGAACAGGATGGAACGTAAACAATTAATTCGGCTTCAAGTAATGGAAAGGACTGAGATGGAAGTTTACAGAAGACTTGCTGAAAGAGAAAGAAAGAAAGAAAATAAAGTAATTTTAAACAAAATAGCAGAACAAGAAAATAATCATTATGATATCCTTAAAGAGAAAACTGGTGAAGATGTAAATTATTCCAAAATTAGAGTGTTTCTTCATGTAATGACTTCGATAATCTTGGGTTTGACTTTTTCTCTGAAACTAATGGAAAAAATTGAGCACAATGCGGCTCAAGAATATCGCGATTTAGGATTTGAAGACATAGCTAATGAAGAAGACGAACACGAAAAAGAATTGTTGTCTTTGTTGGAAGAAGATGCTCTGAATTATCTCAGTAGTGTTGTGTTGGGTCTATCCGATGCTTTAGTTGAATTAACAGGTGCATTGGCTGGGCTGACGTTTGCATTCCAAGAATTGAGACTTGTGGCTTTGGCTGGCCTAATAACTGGAATTTCTGCTTCATTTAGCATGGCTGCCTCAGAATTTTTAGCTACAAAGGAAGAGGTTTCTGATAGATCTCCGATTAAGGCTTCTTTTTTCACTGGAAGTGCATATATAATCACAGTATTTATGTTGGTTTTTCCCTATTTACTGTTAAGCGATGATGGGCAGAATATTTTCGGTTTATCTCCGCATATTCAAGCTCTATTAATCACGTTTTTCACTGGAATTTCAATAATTGCATTGTTTAATTTCTATGTTGCCGTAGCACAGGATAAATCTTTCAGTAGAAGGTTTCTTGAAATGCTTCTGATTCTTCTAGCAGTAACTTTAGTTTCATTCTTAATAGGTTTAATGTTAAGATTTTCATTTGGTTTGTGATACGCAAATTTTGAATCACTATTGAGAATACCAATCAAAGGGTTTGATTTAATATGGTTATTCCCGACAAGCATGAACCATTATGATGAACTATTGGAGAGATTGAAAGATATAGACCTAGTAAATCAAATTGGAGGGTTATTAGGATGGGATCAGGAAGTTTTAATGCCGCCTAAGGCGGCAAAACTAAGGGCAGAACAGTTAAGTTGGGTCTCAAGGACAGGTCATGAAAAATTGACTAATCCAAGAATTGGTGAACTTCTTAACATCTTAGAGCAAAAAAGTGACTTGAACGAAATCCAAAGAGGGAATGTTAGGTTGGCCAGAGATTCATACGATAAAGCAACCAAGTTACCTACCGAATTCGTGGCAGAAATGGCTTTACACAAATCAAAATCTCAAATTTCATGGACAGAAGCAAGGGCAAAAAATGACTTTTCAATTTTTAGAGATGATTTGGTCAAAATGGTTGAAATGTCAAGGAAAAAAGCAGATTATTTGGGATATGAAAATGTTCGATATGATGCATTACTCGACCTATACGAATCGGGATTGACTGTATCAAAAGTGGACCCTTTATTTGCTGGACTTAGGGAACATGTGGCTCCGATGGTTAAGAAAGTGATCGAGGAAGGAGATAGGCCTAATATGTCCTGGATAAATGAAAACAGTTGGGATAAGGAAAGTCAAGAAAAACTTTCACAGTCTATCTCTGAGGCTATAGGTTTTGATTTTAATGCGGGAAGAAGAGACACATCAACACATCCATTTTGCGGAGGACCGAATCCAGACGATGTACGATGGACAACCAGATATGACGAGTCTGACCCATTTGCTTCATTGTATGGGTCAATGCATGAGACGGGTCACGGACTATACGAGCAAGGAAGACCGAGAAATTTAGATTATCAACCCGCTGGTTCGGCTAATGGTCTGGGCATCCATGAGAGTCAGAGTCGATTATGGGAAAATCAAATCGGAAGATCTGAAGAATTCTGCAATTGGGCATTACCCACGTGGAAAAAATTTTTTCCTGAACAAATGAAAAATGTCTCCGCAGAAGAATTATGGCGATCAGTGAATTTTGTCGAGCCGAGTTTGATTAGAGTTGAAGCAGATGAAGCAACATACAACTTGCATATAATGATTAGATATGAAATAGAGAAAATGTTAATCTCCGGAGAAATAGAAGTCGATGACCTCCCAGACGTATGGGATGATATGTACGAGGAATATCTTGGCATAAGAGCGCCGAATAGAACCTTGGGTGTGTTGCAAGATATTCATTGGTCTTTTGGTGCTTTTGGATATTTCCCAACTTACACATTAGGAAATCTATACTCTGCTCAACTATTGACTGCTGCAAGGAAAGATTTACCAAATCATGACGAAGATATTAAGAACGGAAATTTTGCTCCTTTGCTGGAATGGATGAGAGAAAAAGTACATTCGAGGGGTAGCATTGTTACACCATCAGAACTAATCAAAGAAGCTACTGGGTTTTCTCCATCACCGGATGACTTTGTAGAATATCTAAAAAATAAAGTTGGAAGACTGTATAATTTAAATTTTTAAACACTGGAAAAGATGGTCATAAAATGAATAAGCTCACAAGACCCATCGAAGATTTAGCTTCATTTGTGAGAGATTTAGGAAGCGAATGCACAAATTTAAATTTAAATGATAATTATTTAATTGCTGGTTCAAAGTTAGGCAAATTAAAGCAATGGGACTTAGAAACAGGCCAAACAAAATGGTCATTGGATGTCGAAGGTCCCATCTCAGATTCTGAAATTGGGGATAAAATTTATGTCACTGCATCTGCAGAATTACATTCCATAAACATTGAAACAGGATTCGTAGAGTGGTCTAAGGATATAGAAGGGTCGAGCGATCTCGTCGAAGTAGATAACGACTCAATCTTTGTAACCTCTTCGTTATACGAGATCGACATACAAGATTACACTGAAACTACATTATTAGAATTTAATAAGGATGGCAAATTGCTTAAAAAAATTAATTTTGAAGAAAAACCCTGGTTTATGAAAAGACAGGAGAATAAGACGATTTTAGGTATAGGAAGGCCTAGGTGTGGGTTATTAACCGTGGACGAACAATATACTATCTCGCATTACAAAGCTGAAGAAGATAGTCCTGTAAATATGGGATTTAAAACCGATACAGGGTACATATTGGGACATAGTAATGGTGGAATCACTAAGGTAGATGGCGAAAAGAGAGAACATATTAAGTGTGGAAATCAATCTATTTCTGCAATTTTTTCAAATAATGGTTCATGGAAAGTTGGAGATTCTAGTGGGAAACTATTTTCCTCCAACGGATGGATAGTAGAGTTTGATAATAAGATAAGTTGTATAATTGAGACTGAGAATTTTATATGGGTAGCAGTCACATCTTTAGAGACTAAATTATACTTATTAGATAAAGAGAATGGCTCTATTAAACATCAGTTTCTGCATAATAAAAAAATTCAAATTATGAAATTGTCTGGCTACAATTTAGCACTATCCGATGATGAGGGTACAGTTATGTTTATTGATCTTGGAACGCTGCATAAAAGATTTCAATATGATGAAAAAATTGATCAGGATATTGGAAGGAGAAATTTGTTAAAAAAACGATTGAGAGCCTTGAGAGGACAATGATGCATCCACCAGAAATATAGCTTCTGGACCCCTATTTCCACTGTACTGCGAGGCTATTAGAGAAAGGTTTAAGAGCCGCACCCGTCCCTGAGAACTTTGCTGCTCCGATGGAGGGGTGTGGGCGTACTTGATACGACCCGCGGGCCACAACAACCGAGCCTCGAAAAAGAGGCAGTATAACCGAGGTTTGCAAAAACTTCGGGGAAAGTCAAATTATCTGTGGATAAGGAGACAACGGGAGAACTGAGACAGAAATAACTGGACGCAAGGAAAGGGAAAGAAGTCACAGGGGAGTACGGAAAACACAACCGAACCGGTAACGGGGAAAACACAAACCGAAGTACTATACTATCCCGAAGAGGTACACAAGCGAAGAGGAGAGAACAGAGATGGGATCAAATTGAGGCGAGTATGTGGGGAAATGAAGAAGAAGAAAACCGGACGCAAGGAAGGGGAAAATAAACAGATTTGAAACACATTGAGAACAAGAGCGGGAAACCGTGGAGGATCAGTACTGAGACGTGGAAAAAACTAGTGAGAGCTAGAGAAATAAGCGAATACGGATTGAAAGAAGAGATTCCCAAGATTCGGAAAAGGACGAAGAGAGAGCTAGAAGTCTCTAAGTCATCTACCCCAGGAGAGTAGGAACTTAACGGAACCTACAAACCTGGGACCCTGCGGAGTTAGCAGAGGGTAATGATCCCCCAATGTTCAGAACCCACTGCTAGCTCCCACCTATCGGTTACTTCGGCCCATTTTTCTTATTTGTTTGGCCCTATCATTTCTTCGGGTTTAACCCATTCATTAAATTGATTATCATTTAATAATTCTAAATCTAATGCACTTTCCCTGAGGGTTAGATTATTCTTATGAGCGTGCTTAGCAATTTTCGCTGCATTATCATAACCAATGTGAGGATTCAATGCTGTGACTAGCATTAATGAATTTTCTAAGTGCTGAGTAATTCTATCGTGATTTGCCTCTAACCCCAAAACACATTTCTCAGAAAATGATATACAAGTATCGGAAAGAATTCTAATACTGTGTAATAAATTATGAATCATCATTGGTTTGTACACATTCAACTCAAAATTTCCTTGACTTCCCCCGATGGAGATTGCTGTATTATTACCCATTACTTGACAACAGACCATGGTCATTGCTTCGGCTTGAGTTGGATTGACCTTTCCTGGCATAATGCTTGAACCTGGTTCATTAGCAGGAAGAGATAATTCACCAAAACCACACCTCGGGCCAGATCCTAACCACCTGATGTCATTAGCTATCTTCATCAAAGATGCTGATAATGTGTTCAATGCTCCAGATGTTGCCACAATTGCATCATGAGATGCAAGTTGAGAGAATTTATTCTCGGCAGTAATAAAATTCAAAGATGTATAATTAGCTATTTTTTTTGCCACGTTCTCTGCAAAGTCTGTGTGCGTGTTCAATCCTGTTCCTACAGCTGTGCCCCCCAATGCTAGTTCAAATAAGTCATTTTGAGCATTTTCAATTCGAGATATGTCATAATCTAACATAGAGACGTAAGCACTAAATTCCTGCCCTAAAGTCAAAGGCACTGCATCCATTAAATGAGTTCTACCAATTTTTACAATTTGTGAAAAATCTTTTGACTTTTTGTCGAGAGAGTTTCTTAAAATCATCACAGCAGGCAATAATCTATGATGTATTTCCTCAGCCGCTGCAATATGCATAGCAGTTGGAAATGTATCATTACTAGATTGCGCTCTATTGACATGATCATTCGGATGTACGGGTGATTTACTACCCAAACGTCCATCCGTCAATTCTATTGCACGATTCGCAATAACCTCGTTGGCATTCATATTTGTCTGAGTCCCGGAACCGGTTTGCCACACTCGTAATGGAAAATGGTCATTTAATGAGCCCGAGATAACTTCATCACAAGCGATAGAAATTAAATCGCCGATATCTCGGTCTAATTCTCCTAATTCTACATTTGTTTGTGCTGCAGCCTTTTTCAGTATGCCAAAAGCACGGATCATTGCGTGTGGCATAATATCTTCTCCGATATTGAAATTGATTAGGGATCTAGCAGTCTGAGCACCATAATATCTATCTGAAGGGACTTCAACATCGCCCATAGTATCTTTCTCAATTCTAACTTCATCAACGGTTGGAGGAACTTTACTTTCAGTTTGAGGAATATATGGTTGAGACTTGCGTTCCGAATACAAAGATTCCTCTATCATTTTTGATATTGTGGCAGACCTACCACCGTTCTGCCCTTTTCCAACTTTCTTGTCTAATTTCTTAGCTAACTCCTCGGGAATGCTTATGCTCAGTATTCTTCTATCTCCTGCTCGATGCTTTGCCATGTTTGCGGCTGTTATTAACTTATTAATAAACTTAAAGTATTGACGGGCAGTATTACGAATATGAATTATATTATAACGCCTAAATTCTCTCTACGGAAATAATTTGCATCGGAGTAAATGGCTTATCTCTACGATCTGTTTCTTGGCCTTCTATTTCCTTAACGACACTCATGCCTTTTACGACTTCCCCAAAAACTGCATGATTGCCATTAAGCCAAGGTGTTGGCACTGTAGTTAAGAAAAATTGAGATCCCCCTGTATTTCTACCGGCATTCGCCATAGAAAATAGACCTGGGCGGTCATGACTCTTAGCTAATGCAGATGGTTCACAAGGTATTTGCCAACCTGGGCCTCCCATTCCTGCCTTTCCACTTTCTGGGTTTCTAGAATTAGGACACCCGCCCTGAATCATAAAGTCTTTAATTATACGATGGAAATGTAGTCCATTATAGAAACCTGAATCTACCAATTTAAGGAAGTTATCAGTTGTTTCAGGGCATTCCTCTGTGTAGAGTTGTATTTGTATTTCTCCAAGTGTAGTCGACATTTGTACAATTGTCATAGTCAACCGAAATCGCTACCATTCATGAGGTTGATGGTGTTATGTCGTGAAAATACTAATCAAGGAGGAATCTGATGGAGTACCATGAGTGAACTGAGCGGCCATGATTGCCCTCGATGTCATGTGGAATTGTTCATAGAGGTTAATGAAGAAGTAGAGGGTGTAGACTTATTGATTTGTAAGGAATGTTGGGGTGTCGGCGTTGCTGCTAAATCGATGGAGTTAGTGATGTCAGAAGGAAGTTTGCTAGACACAAAAAGGGATGAAATAATCAAGAGTAGCGGAGATTGTAAATGTCCGATGTGTTCTACAATAATGGATGAGATTGAATTAGATATTCCTGAAAATATTCGTGAAAAAATCAGTATTATCGGCCAGTCGGATTTAGATATAAATAATGTGATTATCGACTCTTGTAATAGTTGTCCCACGTTTTGGTTTGACGCTGGTGAACTAGATCTTCTAAATGGGATAAAACCGAGATTTAGAGGGGGGAATCGAGATCCGACAAAAGTCAGATTGCTTGAAGATCAAACATTAACAGAGGAAGATCTCAAAAAGAAAAAAAATACCAGAAATGGTCTAGGATTGGTAACTTTAGCTGTCGCCATCTATGGATTCGTGATAGGGGGCATCTTAGTAAAAATATTAGCAGCATTGTTGGGAATTGGAGGATTAATAGCAATATTCTCAAAGAATCCAGAACAATCTCTTGTGAAGGGAACTTGTGAGAAATGTTTGAAACCTGATAAATTACTCGCATGGAATTGTCAAAGTGGAGGATGCTGGGCACACATATGTGCTGACTGTGAAAGTGTCGGCAGTGATCCTGTTGAGGCTTATGCAAAAACCCTTGGGACGGTTGCCGTTGGGACTGTTGTCGCTGGAGTGGCGGTATTGGCTTTATTTGCAGCGATGGAAAGCGGTGGCGCAGGATTGGATTTGTTTGGCCCTAGCGGAGGTGAGGGGAAGAAAAAGGCTAAGGCAAAGAAGATAGATATGCTCCTCTGCAGAGAATGTACAAAAAGATGGAGGGATCAACAAGATGACAGTGAGAGTAAGGAGTATAATGATTCAGGAATTGTTTCAAAGAATTATAAGACA